>Ga0136653_10000001_pt1 | contig 145531 bp, 136 predicted proteins | sample LakKivw275mmetaG_FD_94866 | JGI IMG/M metagenome (GOLD analysis project Ga0136653, IMG submission 94866) | Anoxic lake water microbial communities from Lake Kivu, Rwanda to study Microbial Dark Matter (Phase II) - Lake Kivu water 275m metaG... | ecosystem: Environmental > Aquatic > Freshwater...
ACCTTGGCCTTGAAGGACGGGCTGTGTTTCCTGCGGTGTTCTTTCATGTTTTGCTCCTTTCCATTATTTTAGGGGCAAAACTCTCACTTAACCACCTGTCCAAATTTTGGGGACCACCTCAGGCATTTTGCGATAGGAAGCGGCCACGATGTATATGTTATATCACCCGCTGCCTGTTTGCATCAAAATAACGGGTTTGATAAATATTTAATCTTTTGGCCGCGGATTTTATCCCTTTGCAATACACGGGCTGCTAAAATCACGGCTGAACTGAATTCATCTTTGATACAGGCTATTAAGTTGGAGATAAGAATTGTACTGGCGTAAGCAGCTGCCATTTATCCTTCTGGTGGCAGCGTTATTTACTGCGTGTGCGCCCGGAGCGACCCCGGGCGCGCCACCCCTGAGTGGGCAGGCCGGTACGCTATCAACTGCGTCGGCAAGCGCCGCTAACAGCATTAGCATAGAACTGACGGCGCGCAATGACGCCTTCGATTCCGGGACCATCACCGTTCCTGCGGGCTCGAACGTCTCGATTATATTCACCAACGAAGACGCAGAAATTCCTCATAATGTGGCAATTTACCGTGAACTGCCGGGAGGCCAGACCCGGCCCGTTTTTATCGGCCAGACCATCGTCGGCCCGGCCTCCATCAACTATACGTTTACGGCCCCCTCCGCAGCCGGGAAGTATTTTTTTGAATGCGACGTCCACCCCGATAAAATGAGCGGGGACTTTATTATCACGCAATAGCTCTGCTATAACTGGAGCTTGCCTTCTTCAAAGACCCTGACGCAGGCTTCAACAACCCTGGGATCGTACAGCCTGCCGCTGTTGCTTTTTATTTCATTAAGCGCTCTGTCCAGACCCGGCGCCTCGCGGTAGGGACGGTGTGAGGCCATGGCTTCCACCACGTCGGCCACGGCCAGTATCCTGGCTTCCATAATAATGTCTTCGCCTTTAAGCCCTTTGGGATAACCTGACCCGTCCAGCCGCTCATGGTGCTGCAGAACGGCGTCTGCGATGCAGCAGGGGAAGTCCATGCTTTTAACGATATCGTAGCCGTATTGAGGATGAGTTTTCACCAGTTGAAACTCCGGGACGCCCAGCTTTCCCGGCTTGGAGAGGATGTCAGAGGGGACGTACATTTTACCGATATCATGGATGGTGGCGGCCATCCGCAACCTCTCCTCCACCTCGTCGCCCAGCATCATCTGGTGGACGATGGCCACGCAAAGGTCCGCGACCCTCTTCTGGTGGCCGGCCGTGTAAGGGTCTCTCAGCTCCACTATTTTGGCCATGGTATCGATGGCATCGTTGAGCGTCTTTCTCAGTCCTTTGAAGCTCTTCCTGAGTTTTTCCTCCGCCTGCTTGCGCTCGGTTATGTTGTCGAACACTGCCACGAAGTATCCTTTTTCCGTGCTGAAAACCGCTATAGATAGCCAGATTCCAAGGGACTCTATATGGGTCTCGAACCTCTCAGGCTGGCCTGTTAAGGCCACGCGGCCATAAATTTCAAACAGCTCCGGATTGGACTGGCGGATGCCGGGTATAGCCTCGGTTACCTTCTTGCCGGCCACGTCCTTCAAGCCGGTCAAATATTCGAAAGCATTGTTTACCGCCAGGTAGGTGAAGTCCTCGGGTACGCCATCCTTGAAATCCATTTTGCAGTAGGCCATGCCGTTGAGCATGTTTTCGAACAGCAGGCGATAGCGCGTCTCGCTCTCCTGCAGTATTGCCTCAGCCTTCTTGCGCTCCGTGATATCCTGAAATACGATGAGCACAGACTGCGGCTTATTTTCCTTGTCACGCAACAGCGTAGAACTGACCTGGATGTAAAACGGCCTTCCATCCTTTTTAAAGCTGCGCAGCTCCAGGTTTCTCACAGCACCCTCCTTGAGGAGAACCTGCATGCTGTCCAGTACCTCCTGGTAATTCTCTGGCGCCACGAGCTCCATGACGTTCCTGCCCTTCAAGTCCTCTGAATTCTCAAAGCCATATATTTCGAGGGCCTGCCGGTTGTACATGATGATATTTCCGTTCATGTCCATCAGGCCGACGGCATGGGGGGAAGTCTCGATCAGGTTCCTATAAAGGCTTTCGCTTTCCTCGATTTTCATTTCTGCCGTACGGCGGTCGGTTACGTCGGTAAGGAAGCACATAGTGGCGAGCCGATCCTTCCAGTCAATGAGCACCGATGTAACCAGGGTCCAACGGGTATTACCCTGCTGGTCGATCACCCGTAAAGGGTAGGTCTCGTCAACAGCCTCCTTGTTCAGCCTGCGTTGATAATTATCTGCAGCCAGCTTCCTGTCATCGGCATGGACAAATTCCAAAAAATCCCTGTAACTGCCGTCTTGCAGCGGTGGGCCAAATATATCAGTAGACCGCGGATTGGAATACACAACCTTGCTGTCCTGTATTACAAAGATAGCCTCGGCGGCGTTGTTGACCAAAGTACGGTAGCTTTCCTGTTCTTTGAGCAGGGCCTCCTCAGCCATTTTGCGGCGGGTGATGTCTATGTGCTGGATCACGGCGTTGGTTACCCTCCCGTTAAGGTCGACTATGGGGAAGATGGTTACGTCCAGCATCACATGTGCCGGTTTATCCAGCACAAGCTGCTTGAGCTGGGGGGTGTCATACTGGAGCTCAAACCTCGCCACCTGGGCTTTCTCAAACACATTTTTGACCAGCGGTAAAAAGCCCTGCTCTTCCACTATGTTGTCCTGAAGCACATTGTACTTGTTCAGAACATCGTCCCTAGTTATGTTCAGCAGATCACAGCAGGCCTTGTTTATCCTGATAAGCGTGCCCTTTTCATCTGAGATCCACATGGGAGTAGGGCTCTGCTCAATCATGCGGTTGAGGAAGGCAAGCGATTCCTGCAGCTTGGTTTCAACTGTTTTTCTTGTGCCTATATCGCTGTAGGCTATAACCACGCCGTAACCCTCCAGCGGGAGTGGAGCGGCTGTAACATTTATCCAGCTGATCGTCCCATCGGGACGAACTACGCCCATCTCTATATCGTCTATTCGCTTTTGCTCTTTCAAGGCCCTGACGCTGGCGAACTCTTCCGGCGGCAGAGGAGATCCGTCCGGCCGGATGATCTTCCACTCACGGCCGCCAACTTTCCGTTTGGCCTGTTCTTCTTCCGAGAGGCCAAGCAGCCGCTCCGACTCGTCGTTGCTTTCTACGATGGCTCCTGTGTTATCCGAGACTGTTATACCTAGCGGCAGCGATTCAAACAGCGTCTTGTATTTGACCTCGCTAATCTTAAGATCTTGCTCTGCCTGCTTGAGATTGGTGATTTCATGGAAAAACTCCAGCTTGGAGATGCCCCCGTCGGGGTTTCTCAGGGGCATATCGAAGAGGTCGTATGTCCGTCCTGTTTGGGGATTGAACCATTGCCAGCTTACCGACTTACCCTTGAACACCTGTTCGTTAACACACCAGGGGCAAACCTCGCTGCGGCCGTGGAAGTACTGGAAACATTTCCTGTTGCCGGGCTGCCCGAACTCCTTCATGATGGCCCGGTTGACGAATTGGATGTCACACTGCTGGTTGACGATATAAACGCCGTCCTCCAGTGTATTCAGCACCTCTTTCAGGAAATCCAGGTTATCGCTTGTTATCCTGTTCTTGCTTTTCTGCATGTCGTCCTTCACTATGAGGAGTAATGCTCTGGATATACGGTCGATTGCCACCTACCGCATTATCCACTCAATTTAAAAGACAAAAACCGGCCATCCCAGGCGGCCGGTTTAACATTGGCTGTTTACTGACAGATAAACCGGATCAAAGCCTTCGAGTGTGGTGCTGCCCTGAGTGATCCGTTTGTTATGTCTATGATGATATGTTAACCAAAATCGACGTGTTATGGCAAGTTAACGGGTCGGATATACAGATGCGAAGCCCGACGGGTGGCAACCGGCGCAGGCAGGGAATCGACGTGGATACGCGCCTGGAGGGATTCGAACCCACGACCCCCGGTTCCGAAGACCGATGCTCTTGTCCGCTGAGCTACAGGCGCACGCTTTTACTCACGGTATTATACTTTGAGCAGCGGGTTCAGGTCATCTGCGGCCTTTGATACCTGGGCTATTGGGCGGTACACTTTTAACGCAAGGAGGCTGGAATCATGCTTATTCGGAAAGCTGTCGCTGGTGACGAACCACGGTTTAAAGAGCTGATCAAGGTGTTTCAATCTGAGGTCCCGATGGCTGACTGGGAACTGGTGGGAAAGGCTTTCCAGCAAATAATAAAGGATGCTGGAATGGGCTCAATTTTCGTTGCCGAAGATAATGGCACTCTGTTGGGAACAATCACACTATCGTATCCCGTGGCAGCGCGCTGCGGCGGCCTGTATTCATGTATTGAAGAATTTGCCGTTTCAGAAATGGCCAGAGGCAAAGGCGTGGGTGGGAGCCTACTGCAAATTGCCCTCGAGGAGGCCAGGTCAAAGGGGTGCTTTGAGGTACAGGTCAACAATCCCAGCCGAATGGGCTACCCGGTATATTTGCGTTACGGTTTTATAGATACCGGTAAGCATTTGAAGCAAACGCTGTGATATTGGCCGACGCTCTTGTCCGCTGAGCTACAGGCGCATGCCCGTAAACAGGTGAGGGAGCGAGAAAGGTGGGGTGAGTGGAGGGATTCGAACCCTCGTTCTCCAGGGCCACAACCTGGCGCCTTCGGCCTCTGGGCTACACTCACCGCGGAATACGGGGACAAATTATAGCATATTTCCCGCCCTGTACCGATGGAGCATGTCAATCAACAATTTTATTACTCTATATGAAAATCCATATGAAAAATAATACAATAGGCTCCAAGGTTTTAACGGGGAGGAGCTATGGTTCTACAGATAGACTGGATTAATTTGATAATCGCAATATTTACTGCCGTGGCCGCTGTTTGCGCTGCCGTATCCGCTTCTACATCTGAACGCCAGGTTAAGAAGTTGCCGCAGAGCCTGCAGAGTTCAACCTATCAAAGCCTGGTAACACAATTTGATAATTTCGTAAAAGAGATAATCAATCGTCCGCGGATGGCATCGATTTTATATGAAGAAAACGGTGGCAGCACATTAAATTTAAGTGTAGATGAAAAGGCTCAGGCTACGTGGCTGGGATTTCTGTATTTAACCTGGGCCGAAGCGGTGGTGATCCAGAGCCAGCAGCTGGAGTTAATTCCAATGGAAGTGTGGAAGCACTGGAAGAAAACGATCAGAGAAGATGTGAGCAAAGGTTATCTGGCGGAGATTTGGGCCAATAATAAAGATTTTTATCATGCTGCGCTTAAACAGACCATAGAGACACCGGAGCTTTAGGCTTGTCGCTTCATTAAAATACGGCCGGCCGCGGGGTCGGAACTACCTGCGGCGGTAAATGACTACCTGTAACGAGAGCCCGAAAAGGATCACCAATATTAATGTGATGAGCAGTCCGTTGGCGGTATTGTCCGGTATTTGGCCGGGTATACCGGCCGGGGCGGCTCTTTCGACAGTCGTGAAGCTGAAGACCGGTCCGGGCTCACCGGCCACGGGTTCAAGCGGCGTGACCTGCCAGAAATAGCTCTGTGCGTAATCCAGGCGCAGCCGGTACCGATAAGCGTTGCCCTGGACCTTTTCATCAACTACGGGATTTCGCATGGCAGGATCGGTCGCCAGCATGAAACGGTAGGACGTAACACCCTGCAGGGGAGTCCAGGAGAAGGCAGCCGCATACACCGGCACTGAGGTGCTCTGTGGAGACGGCGACAGGGCCTGGATGCCGGGATAGGACTGTGCAGTCACTGGAAAGCCGGGCCTGACATAAAATGCCGTTCCCGGCGCCCAGTGGCTGCGGATAACCTGCCCGGTAACGGCGCGCCTGACGCGCACGTGCCAGTAATAGCTGTTGCCAGCCTCTGGAAGCACTCCGTCTCGTATATACCATGCCGGATAAAGCAGGTCGTCAGGCACAAAAAAGGGGCTGGTGGACGGAGAAGCATTTTCCACGACCAGGTCGAACCAACTGTCTTTGGCCACTTCGATCTCGTAGGCGTCAGCCAGCGAAAGCTGCTCCCATTTTAGATCCACCTGGGAGTTGCGGCCTGTGACCGGGTCGCACTGCACGTAGCTGCCAGCACGGGGAGCTATCAACCAGGGGGAACGTTCGGTCAGCGTGTCCCTGAATGCCCATAGCCTGCCAATCCCCACCATGGGATCATAATTGCGGGCATCAATGGCCCATATTGCATCGGAGGCGCAGACCATGGCCACCGGTTCAATTTTAAAGAGCACACCGTCGCTCAGCCCCACCGTTAGCGGGTCCCAGGATACACCGTTCTTGGGTATGCCGGCGCGGGAATAGAGTGTGCGGTCGACGCCCCTGGTGGAAATGGGATTGTAAGCTGCGTAAAGGGTGCCGCGTCCCACCGAACAGACGCCGTAATAGCTGTTGCTGGACGGTACCATGTCGTCCCAGCGGTCGCTGGAACCTATGGCCCAGCGGTACAGACCGCCGGCATCGTCGCCCAGGTAGATGAGGTGGTTGTCTTTAAAGCCATCGTCCAGCGCCACGTGCTTATTGCCGAAGCTGAGCGCCTGCTCGCTGATTACCGTCCAGGTGTCGCCATCGTCGCTTGAATAGGAAACGGGACGGCGCTGGCCGGTTCCCGCCCCGACTATCACGTTAGTTTTTTGTACATCAATTGTGTGCGCCAGTGTGAGGCAGCTGTCTGTAAAGCCGCCCCAGAGCCATCCTTTGGTCGAGTAGGTCCCGCGCCTTATCAGGCCGTTCGACTGCAAAACAAACAGGGTGTTAGAATCCCGGGCTGCCATGTCCTGTAAATAGGCAGCCGGGAAACAGTCCAGCCAAGTCTGGCCGCTGTCCCGGGATTGAAGGACACGGTCCGTGCCGCCGTTCCCCAGAAAGAGCTGTGATCCAGTACGGATATCAGGAGCAAGCTCAAGAAGGGGCGAGGAACAATCGATGCAGAGCACCCTCTGCCAGGCGTCGCCTGTGAGCGGGGTGCTGCTGCGCCAGGCGCTGTCCAGGCCCATGTCGTTCACAGAAGACAGGTAGACCGTCTTGCCATCCGGCGCCACTGCCACATATCCAAGGTGATTTATTTGCGTGTCTATAAGCCCCAGCTGGTTCCAGGAAGTGCCGTCGTCCAGACTTAGTGAGAAGGCCGATTCGTCCAGTGCGCGGCCTCCCCACGAAGGGCCTGTGGGATTGGCCCACTGCAGCGGCGTATCGCGGCTGCCTGAGCCTGTGGCGCATAAGGCGGTTGACCCGTCTGACGTCCACGCAACTATGGAATTGGCGCAGCCCGCGGTATAACGTCCGCCGGTAGGAGCTTTAAGGGGCTTGAGCCAGTTAGTACAGGTCGCCAGAGGCGAGCTGGTGAACCAGACAACCGCCTCCGCCGTAATAGAGTTGGCTGGAACTGCGCCCGCCAGCAGCTTCCCTGCCAGCGTGGTGCCGGAGTAGGCTATGGAACATATCCTTGCCCTGGTGCCGTATCCCGGCACCTTTAACCTGGTGACCAGGCTGTCGTTGAGGCGGTAAACATCATCCAGCGGCTGGGAGGTGCCGACGGCCAGGCCGTTGGAATCATATGAAGCGAAGATTATACGTCTGGCTGCAGTTGTTCCTTCGAAGTCAGCCGGCAGGGCGAGGTCGCCCGTTATGATTCGGTTCTGGCCGCTGCCGCTGCCACCGGACTGGTCGGGAGTGCAGAGCTCCACAGGCCAGCCGGGGTATTCGTTCCAGGAGCAGCTGTTGGCATCGATATCTCGGTATCCCAGGTTGATATATGTGGTCTGTGCTGTGCAGGACATGACTGCCAGTGTAGAGTCGCCCACGTACGCCGGGGAGGACAAAAGCACCAGGATGTCGCCGTTGGTGAATCCTTGAGCCTGCCACCCGGCAATGCCGGGATAGCGCAGTATATACACCTCACCCCTGCCCAGGCCGTCTGTTGGGTTCCTGCTGCCGACGATGATATCGTGGACCGTATCTCCCCTCCAGCTATACCCTGTTGAGATTGCAATATCACCGACCTGCTCGCCTGCTCCGTACAACCAGGGGATTGCGCCGCTGTAGTACCAGTTGGTTCCGCCGTCCACTGTATAGTAGACCTGGCGGCGATGTGTGCCCGCGGCATCCATGCAGACCACTGCTGCCAAGTCCGGATTATCCGGCGCAATGGCGATATCTGCTACAGGGAAGACAGGGGCGGGCGATACTTGCAGCAGCCACTGCGTTGGGCGAGGGCTCCAGCTTATTCCGCCGTCCTGGCTTTTCCAGATCCCTGCATTCAGAAGGGGGGCTGTTTTAGCATTTGGTATATCCAGTGCATAGATGGTCATGCCGTCCGGCGAAACCGCCATAGCATTTATTTCGCTGGCGACCCTGATATCATTTCGCTCCGGATAGCTGCTTGGTGTGTCTATGGCAGCCCATTTCAAGACGCAGGCTGAAGGCGTGGCCGCCAGGGAAGGAGTATGAAATAGGGATAATAGAAGCGCTACGGCCGAAGCAAGGCCGATAACACATCTTCTAGCTTGTCCGTTTACTGTTGCTGTATAAGGAACGGCTCTGCCCAAACCGCACTTCCCTGTGGCAGGGGGTCTGTAGACTCCACCCTCAATATAAATTCCACCTTCTGGCCGGCAAGCTGGCTCAGGTCTACCTCATAGCTTTGAGACTTGCCTTTGGTCACGGTTACAGACGGGAAGTAGTTTGTTTTGTTACCCTGTGCAGTTCCAAGTGTAAATTTCAAGTGGGCTGAGTCTGGGGCGTTATCGGTTATGCCCACTCTAGAGCTGAATTTGCATTTGTGCGGAATGAAAAATGGCTGCTGGGCTATGGAGTCGGCGCCCGGCACGCCAAGAACGCATTGTAACCATCCGCCGTCCCTGGGTGGCGATACCAGCAATGAGTCCGGGTGGTAGTTGTCCTTCATCAGGTGATCGTAGGGTATACGCCCTATAACCTCGTTAATGCCGGGCGAGATTGCCCAGATGGGCATACCTTTGCTGCAGTCCCACTGCGCCGTGGACGTATACTGCAGCAGATCGACGTTCAGCAGCATCCCGAAATTGTGCTCAATGCAGCTACTGGTGTTGCAGGTATCCGGGCAGGCAGCGCCCCCGTTGGCACAAACACGGACGTTCACATCCTCACCCGTCGTTTCCGTCAGGGCCAAATTCGACGTAAAAGGAAAACGCGGCGAAAAATGATAGCGGCCAAACTGTTCGATGCGCTCTTCGCCCGGCTGCAACGGAGTTACAAAATCAGTGCATTCCAGCAGATCATTCCTGTAAAGATAGGTTTCTGTGGAGCAGGACGCAAGGTTGCCGGTATTTTTTATACGGTATGAAATGAAGTTGCCGCTTGTCCAGAAATCGCAGATTTCCAGCTTGCTTTTGCCGGTTACCGGCTTGCTTACTCTGACAGAGAGGGAGTTGGAGCTGCAGCCGTTTCTGTTGACCGCCCATAGTGTATACGTGGTATCTGAGACAGGTGAAACTCCTTTATTCCCTTCGAGTGTGAGTACGCCGACGTTTGGCTCAATGCTGATTCTGCTTGCATTCGTCACTTTCCAGTCCAGCCGGCAGGCCTGTCCGGACACAAGCGTCGGCGGCTGCGCCGTGAAAAAATTGATGGTTGGAAGCGATTCAGAGCTGTCCCTCTGGATAGTAAAGGGCACCTCGGCCTTTTGCTTGCCATCCATGTATAGCTCCAGCTGGTAGTCGCCGGCTGAGAAGCCTGCCGACGGGGCAGCCAGGGTAAATCCCAGATAGCCATCTGATTCTCTGGTGATGCCGTCTTCCTTGAGCAGTACCCGGGCCATGCTTCCCTCGTATTTTTGTATATACCACCAGTCGGCTGTGACAACCAAGTCCGGATATGCACCAGACAGTATGGCTGAGCAGCATATTTGCGCAGCATCTACGTAGAATGAGTCTGACGCATTGAGAGGGAGGTTATCAGCCGTCAGCTGTGTGGCCAGCTTAATGCCAGACAGCGATGGATTGCCGGGATGAAGCCGGTTGGCACAGGAGGTGAGCGGGAAAACGGCCAGGAAAACAAAAGCCAGCAGGACTTGAACGGACGTTATGCGTAGATTCATGGCGTAACGTCAAATAATAGGTTCTAACCTTTTGTCCTGTCAAGGGTTACCCCCACTATCACGCTGGATACGGTCAGTCTTTTTTTAAGCGTTTGAAATACGACCTTGTCATATAAGAGATCCATGCCCAGTGAGTTATGATATGTGTGCTGAAGAATATAAGCAGGCCGACCGCCAGCCACTGATGAGCATGCACCCAGGCCTGACGGTTGAAGAGGACGACCTTGTCAGGAGGGCTTCCCTCGGGCAAAGCCAGCCACAGAATGAAGCCGGTCACCACCAACAACAGCAATATAAGTCCTTCAATACCGTCAAGTATATAATGCAGGCTGGCTTTTCTCACGGTGACGCTCTCATACAGATTATTTTACGGGCTTTTTACATTGCGTCTGCAAATAGTTTGTAGCTGGGACATATGGAGGCCAGCACGCAGCTCTTGCACAGGGGCCTCTGAGCTCTGCAGGTCCTTCTACCATGTTCGATGAACAGAACATGGCAGCGGTAAACATCTGACGGATAGACCAGACGCTCCATCTCAACATGTGCAGCGTCCACGCTGACGCCGCCGGAGATCAGCCCCAGCCGCCTGGCTACACGGTAGACATGCGTGTCCACCGGGAAGGCAGGCATGCCGAGGGAGAACAGCAGCACGCAGCTGGCCGTCTTCATACCCACGCCGGGCAGCCGCAGGAGCCATTCCCTGGCTTCTTCAAGCCCCATGTCCTTGAGAAAGCGCAGGTCGAAATCGGGCATTTTCTTTTTAATGAGCTTCAAGCTGGAGCCTATATATTTGGCCTTGGCCTCGGACAACCCGCCAGAACGGATGGCCTTGGCAATTTCCCTAGTGCTGGCAGCCGCCAGCCTGTCCCAGTTGGGGAAAGCGGACAGCAGGGATTCAAAAGCATGTCGAGAGTTGGCATCCGAGGTGTTTTGAGATAGGATTGTCAAAACGAGCTCGCCCACCGGTTCCAGCCGGCTCTTCCATTTCCTGTCGCCGTAAGCCTCTACCAGCAGGCTCAAGATTAGATCGATGTCCACTTCGGGCAGGGTCACAGGCATAACCTCCGGATAATGTCCGTATACACCTCGACGCCTTTTACCAGGCTATCAACGGACAGCTTCTCGTCCAGGCCGTGTACTGAACTCAGGTGGTCCAGGGGAACCACGGTCGGGCAGAATCCATAAGCCGGAATTCCCCTCTCACGAAAAAAGTGCGAATCTGTTGTGCCCAGCATCAGGTAGGGCACGCAGATTGATCCCGGAAAATGCTGAAGCAGGGCCTTCTCAATGGTGCGATAACATTCGGCATCCATGGGAGATGAGTTACCGTGTGCCGTGTTGAAGGTGCTTATCTTGATTGTGGGATCGCCCAATTTTCTTCTTATCAGTTTGAGCCATTTTCTCAGATCCTGTCCGGGCAGCAGCCGCATGTCGACCAGGGCCTCGGCATAAGCGGGTATGACGTTTATCCTGTCCCCGGCCTTGAGCATATTGAGGCTGATAGTGTTGTGCAGCAGGGCCTTGATTTGAGGCAGTGCAGACATTCCCGAATCAGCGATTGCCCTCAATAACTGCTCTTCGCTGATATCTTCGTTGGGGGACGCCTTGACCAGCCCCAGGGCCAGGGCCAACCTTTTCAGGAATTCGAAGGCGATGGGTGTCATATATAAGGGAGGCTGGTATTTTAATAGCCTGTTTAGAGCCAGCGTCATGTGTTCAAGTGCGTTCTGGCCGTGGGGTACCGAGCCGTGGCCGGTTTTACCCTGGCATTTGAGCTTCAGCCAGCACGGGCCTTTTTCACCCGGTGATATCGTGGCCACAAGCCGGTCCGGAATGATGCCGCTTTCCACGTAGCCTCCTTCGTTGAGCACCACCTCAGCCTGAAAATCGCCGGGATGCTCTTTCAGGAGATATTCCACGCCGCGGCGCCCGCCCGACTCTTCATCCGCAGTCGCCAGCAAAATTAGACCGCGTTTCAACGGCAGGCCCGACTCTTTGATATGAAGAAAGGCCAGCAGCTGCAGGATGCCCAGTGACTTGGTGTCCAGCGCACCCCTGCCGCAGATGTAGCCGTCTATAATCTCGCCGCCGAAAGGGTCGAAGCTCCAATCAGCCTTGTTGGCAGGCACCACGTCGATATGATGTAGCATGATAACGGGCTTTTTATTGCCGCGACCTTTAATTTCTGCACGCATGGAGAGGCGGTCGGCAGCGGACTCGAAGACCTTGTAGCGGATGCCTTTGCTATTTAAAATGCCGCCCAAAAACTCCACAGCCAGGTGCTCATTGCCCGGCGGGTTGGAGGTGTTGAGCCTTATATACCTGCTCAGAAGGTCGACGGCATCATTTTTCATGTACAGCCCTTCCAGCTAAATCCTGTAAAAATTATACCCCATTTGAAAGGACTGGAAGTTATCTGGGCGCTCAAGTTGATGCTATAATGTTCTTGCATTTCGTCTGGAGGTATAAGTATGAAGCAATTTTCTGGCCGTGATGAGATCAAAGTGTTCTGCGGCAACGCTCACCCATCGCTGGCACAGGCTGTTTGTGATTACCTCAATATACCCCTGGGCAAAATGGAAGTATTTGAGTTCAGCAACGAGAACATATTTGTGCGCGTCCTGGAAAACGTGCGCGAGCGCGATGCCTTTATCATCCAGCCGGTCTGCAGCCCGGTCAACAAGAACCTGGTGGAGTTGCTTATTATTCTGGACGCATTCAAGCGCGCTTCTGCAGAAAGGATCACGGCCGTAGTGCCGTACTATGGCTACGCACGCACCGATAAGAAGGACCAGCCCCGCGTGCCCATTACTGCCAGGCTGATAGCCGACCTGCTCACTACGGCTGGCGCCAACCGCATTCTTACCATAGACCTGCACGCCGCCCAGATACAGGGCTTTTTCAATATTCCGGTGGACGAGCTGACCGCCCTGTTCATTTTGAGCGACTACTGGAAGAGCAAGAACCTCAAGGACGTGGTGGTGGTGGCCACGGATATCGGCATCAGCAAGCGCGCCAGGGACCTGGCGGAAAAGCTCAATGCGCCGCTGGCCATCATCGAGAAGCGGCGGCTGGGCAATGATGATTCCACCGAGACCCTTAACATCATAGGTGAAGTAAAGGGTAAGCGCGCCATAACGGTGGACGATGAGATAGACACGGCCGGGTCGCTGGTCAGCGCCGTTGACGCCCTGCTCCAACACGGCGCTACCGAGGTCTATGCCTGCTGCACGCACCCGGTTTTCTCCGGGCCTGCCATAGAGCGCATAAACAAATCTGCCGTCAAGGAAGTGGTGGTCACCGATACGATTCCGGTCAACGGCAGCAAGAAGATACGCAAAATAACCGTTCTGCCGACCGCGCCCTTGCTGGGCGAGGCCATACACCGTATTCACACCGGGATGTCCATCGGCGCCATGTTTGAAGATTAGGTTTAACATGCCCAACTGGCTTACAAGCTTATTTGATTCAAACAAAAAAGAGATCAAGCGCCTCAAGCCTGTCGTTGATAAGGTCAACTCCCTGGAGCCCTCGTATCAGCAACTTTCGGATGCCGCGCTGAAGGACAAGACGGCGGAATTCAAACAGAGGCTGCAGGGAGGAGAAACCCTGGACGACCTTCTGCCCGAGGCCTTTGCCGCCGTGCGCGAGGCCTCCCGGCGAACCATCGGGCTGCGCCATTTTGACGTCCAGCTGATGGGCGGGATGGTCCTGCACGAAGGCAAGATAGCCGAGATGAAGACCGGCGAGGGCAAGACGCTGGTGGCCACGCTGTCGCTTTATCTCAATGCGCTGGAGGGCAAGGGCTGCCACCTGGTCACGGTCAATGATTACCTGGCACGCCGCGATGCCTACTGGATGGGACCAGTCTATAATGCGCTGGGAATAACGGTGGCCAGCATCTTCCCGCCGCAGAGTGCTGCCGAACAGCTGCCGGCCCTGATATATGATTCCGCCTATACCGATGAGAAGGACAGGCGCTGGCCGCATTTCAGGCCGATCAACCGGCAGGAAGCTTACCGTGCCGACATCACCTACGGCACCAATAACGAGTTCGGTTTCGACTATTTAAGGGACAACATGGCCGTCTTCCTGCAGCAAAAGGTGCAGCAGCCGCTCAACTACGCCATAGTCGATGAGGTTGACAACATACTGATTGACGAGGCCCGCACGCCCCTGATCATCAGCGGGCAGGCCGAGGAGGCTGCGCAGAGGTATTACACCTTCGCGCGGCTGGTAGCACAGCTCAGCCCGGAAGATTACAAAATCGAGGAGAGGGAGCGGCAGGTGTATTTGTCCGAGGCGGGCATAACCAGGATGGAGAACATGCTGCGCAGGGAAGGGCTGCTCAAATCTCCCAACCTTTACGACCCCTCCAACTACCATCTCAGCCAGTTCCTGGATAACGCGCTCAAGGCCCAGGTGCTTTTCAGGCGCGACAAGGACTATATGCTTAAGAACGGCGAGGTTATCATCGTCGACGAGTTCACAGGCCGGCTGATGTTCGGCCGGCGCTATTCCGAGGGCCTGCACCAGGCCATTGAGGCTAAGGAGAACGTCAAGATACAGAAGGAAAGCATCACGCTGGCCACCATAACCTTCCAGAACTATTTCCGCCTGTACTGCAAGCTGGCCGGCATGACCGGCACGGCCGCCACCGAGGCGGAGGAGCTTTATAAGATTTACAAGCTTGAGGTCGTGGTTATACCCACCAATAAGCCCATGATCCGGAAGGACAATAACGACCTCATCTACAAGGACGAGGACTCCAAGTTCAAGGCCATTGCCAATGAGATAGAGAAGCTGAGCAAAGAGGGCAAGCCCGTGCTGGTGGGCACCATCTCCATCGAAAAATCCGAGCTGCTCAGCGGCCTGCTGACCAAGCGCGGTGTCAAGCACCAGGTGCTGAATGCCAAGTATCACGAAAGGGAAGCCGAGATCATCAAGCAGGCGGGCCAAATTGGCGCCGTGACTGTCGCCACCAATATGGCCGGACGCGGCGTTGACATAATACTGGGCGGCAAGACGCCGGAGCATGAAGAGTTTGAGAGTGACTCTGACTTCGGTAAGGCCTTCGAGGCCTGGAAAGCCGAGCATGACCGGGTTGTCGGCATGGGCGGGCTTTATGTGATAGGAACCGAGCGGCACGAGGCGCGCCGCATCGATAACCAGCTTCGCGGCCGTGCCGGGCGTCAGGGCGATCCTGGCAACTCGCAGTTCTTCGTTTCGCTGGAGGATGACATCGTCAAGCGCTTCGGCGGCGACCGCGTCAAGGGCGTGATGGAATGGGCCGGCATGGACGAGAATACCTCCATTGAGCACCCCATGATCAGCAAGGCCATTGAGAATTCGCAGGTCAAGGTTGAGGCCTACCATTTCGACATCCGCAAACACCTGGTCGACTACGATAACGTGGTCAACAAGCACAGGGAAGTCATTTACGGGGAGCGTGACAAGATACTGCAGGGCGCAGACCTGAAGGCCAATATCCTTGACATGGTGCAGGAGCAGATCGAAGAGCTGGTACAGGAGCACTATAACCGTGGCTACGAGGCTCCGGACTTTGAAGGCTTGCTGCAGGCAGCAGCCGATATCTTCCCGCTGCCGACCAATATCCGCAGCCAGGGGCTGGAGAAGCTGCGGCCTCACGAGCTGGCTGAGAGGCTGGCAGGCTGGGCCAGGGAGATTTATGAGCTGAAGGAGAAGGAGGCCGGGCCGGAGGATATGCGGCTGATGGAGCGGCTGGTGATGCTGCGCGTGATTGACGACCACTGGAAGGAGCACCTGACCGCCATGGACCACCTCAGGCAGAGCGTGGGCCTTCAATCTGTCAGGCAGATAGATCCCCTGGTGGTGTACAAGAAAGAGGGCGGCGCCTACTTTGACAGCCTGATGGCCGGCATCAAGCACGATATAGTCCATTTCATCTTCAAGGCCAACCTCGAGAAACGTGAAGTTCCACAACGCCCGGCTCAAGTTCCGGTGGGGCAAAAGGTGGGTCGCAACGACCCCTGCCCCTGCGGCTCAGGCAAGAAGTACAAGCACTGCCACGGCAAATAAATTCCATCCCGATATTATCGGGACCAAGCTTCAAAATCCAAACAGGTCCTAATTTGCGATGCCATTGCGAGGAGCTCCGATTAAATCGGGGCGACGTGGCAATCTAATTCTGGCCCTATTGCTCCGTTTGTGAGATTGCTTCGCTTCGCTCGCAATGGCGTGTAATCTTAGTTATGTTAATTCGCTAGCTAGCAATGATGTGGAACTTATATAATATTTCTGATGAAGAATGCAGACATAGCCACCGTCTTCGAGAACATTGCCGACCTGCTCGACCTCAAAGGTGAAAACAAGTTCAAGGTGCGCGCCTATCAGCGCGCCTCGCAGGTCATACGCCACCTGCCGCAGGAGATGGAGCTGATGCACGAGGAGGGCAAGGACTTCCAGGATATCAGTGGCATCGGCGAAGCGATAGCCAAGAAGTCCATGGAGCTCATCACTACGGGCAAGCTGAAATATTACGAGGACCTTAAATCGGAATTCCCCTCCGGGATAATAAACCTGCTGGACGTGCCGGGCGTGGGCCCCAAGACAGCCTACCGCCTGGCCACGGACCTGGGGGTCGGCTCCATTGACCAGCTGGAACAGGCCATCAAGGACGGCCGGGTGGCCTCCCTGGAGCGCATGGGCGATAAGACGGCCGCCAATATCCTTCACTCCATCGAGGCTTTCAGGCGAAAGGACAGACGCATACCTCTGGGTGAAGCCCTGCCGGCTGTGGAGGAGATCATCAAGGCGCTCGATAAGGTCAAGGGTGTGCGCAACCTGATGCCCGCCGGCAGCCTACGGCGCTTCAAGGAAACGGTTGGTGATATAGACCTGATGGGCACCGCCGACGACCCGGAGGCTGTCATCAAGGCCTTCGTAAAGCTGCCTCAGGTCAGGGAGGTGCTGTCGCAGGGGCCGACCAAGGCGAGCGTAATACTTCCCAAGGGACTACAGGCGGACCTGAGGATGGTAGAGCATAACAGCTTCGGTTCTCTTCTGCAGCATTTCTCCGGCAGCAAGGAACATAACGTGGCGCTGCGCACCTGGGCGCAGAAGCGCGGCCTCAGCCTGAGCGAATACGGCATAACCGATGTTAAGACGGGCAAGGTGCACAAGTTCGAAAACGAGGAGTCCTTTTACCATTTCCTGGGTCTGCAGTATATTCCACCGGAGATCAGGGAAGACATGGGAGAAATTGAGCTGGCTGAGAAGAATGCCATTCCCAGGCTGGTGGAGCAGAAGGATATCAGGGGCGATTTCCATACGCACACCAGCCTCAGCGACGGCATAGATACCATGGAAGACATGGCCAGAGCTGCCAGAGCCCTGGGCTACGAATACCTGGCCATTACCGACCATACGAGCGGGCGAAATATTCCAACTAATAAAAAGATGGAGCATATGCGCAAGCAGGCCAGCGAGATACAGAAATTGAATAAGTCCCTGACCGGCATTCGCCTGCTGAGCGGCGCCGAGGTCGATATCCGGGCCGACGGCAGCCTAGACCTGCCGGACGAGGGGCTGGCCGGGCTGGATATAGTGGTGGCATCCATACATTCGTCATTCGCACAGGGAAAAGACCAGATGACACGGCGCGTTATAGGCGCCATTGAGAACCCTCACGTAGATATCATCGCCCATCCTACCGCCCGGAAAATCGGCGAGCGCCAGCCCGTGGATATCGACCTGGAGGCCGTGTTCAAAGCTGCCGCCCGCAGTCATACGGCGCTGGAGATCAACGCCATGCCCGAGCGGCTGGACCTGAACGACCTGCACGCCTACCGCGCCCGTGAGCTGGGCGTGACGCTGGCCATAGGCACCGACTCACATGCCGCTTGGCACCTCGATTTGATGCGTTTCGGCATCGGAGTGGCGCGACGCGCCTGGTGCCGGCCTGAGGACGTTTTGAACAGCAGGTCGCTGAAAAAGGTGCTGGAATTTTTAAACAGGAAAAGCCGGTGATCGAAGCTAAATACTACGTTGAAGTCTTGCAGATCAGGATGAGCCGCTACCCGGATTTTCCCACGGGCGCCTGGGTCTGTGCCTACCTGGTGGACGGCCTGCTGGTTGATACCGGGCCGGCTTACACTGCTGAGGAGTTGACCGATTTTCTCAGGGACAAGGGCGTTAAAAAGGCGCTCAACACGCACTTTCACGAGGACCATATTTCAGCCAACAAATTTCTGCAGGATGCCTACGGCGTGGAGATATTCGCCCACCCGCTGGCCATAGACAGGATCAACCAACCGGCTAAACTTTACCCGTACCAGGAGGATGTGTGGGGCTATCCCGTTCCCAGCCAGGTGAAACCTGTGGGGAATTACATTGAGACAGGCAGATACCGCTTTGACGTGATACCCACGCCCGGCCACGACCTGGACCATGTATGTTTGTTTGAGAAGACCAACGGATGGCTGTTCACCGGCGATCTTTACGTGACGACCCGTCCGGTGGTCTGCCGACCCAATGACGACATGTGGCAGGAGCTGCAGGACCTGAAAAAGTTACGTTCTTTGAATCCGGAGATGATGTTTCCGGCTCCCACGCATGTCGTGACGGATCCGGTGAAGAAACTGGACCAGCTCATCGACTACCTGCAGGAATTGGGCGAAAAGATTGAAGACCTTTACAATAAGGGGATGAGTGCAGAGCAGATATGCCAGGAGACCATTGGCGCTGAAAGCACAATGCAGGAGTGGACGCAGCAGCAGTTCTCCTCGATCAATATGGTGAAGTCTTTCCTTAAGAAACATGAGCGATAATCCGGATTTTGTTGAAAACACGGAGGAGAGGGCGGCGGCCCTGGCCGGCGATGCCCGCGCTATCCAGCACCTCAAGGACGCTATCAATGCAGGCAGCAACTGGTACCTGGCTTTGCTTGAGTCCATCAGGCTATGGAGAAGTCCCGAGGAGGTCTACAAGGAAGAGCACTACGCCTACCTGATCGCAGGCGAGGCCTTTGACTGGCTGAGGCTGGCCGAACGGCTGAGCGACGAGATCAAAGACAGGGTGCCGGACGAGGAGATGGTCAATCTCCTCTTCTTCGACCGCCCTCCGGTGGAGCTGACAGAAGACCAGTTCAAGGAGCTTATCGGCCCTGCCAAGTACCGGGCTTACCTGAACTATTTATACGGGGTGCTGACCGAGCAGGCGCTGCTGCTGGGGGCAATATATGAGGCCAGGAAACGCAGCATTGTGCCCCTTAAGCCTGACGAAGAGGCCGAGCAGGCCTACCGCGCCATCTACCACGCCGGTCAGGAAGAGCTGCTGCGTGCCTTTCAGAAGGAAAAGAAATACCCCTACCTGAAGTCTTTAACGCTGGGGCAGATGAAGGAGTTCACCTACTGGCTGTTCAAATACCGGGTCAGCCACAGCGAGAAGCCCAAGGTGGCCAGCGATACCAAGAAGGCGCTGGCGCTGCTCTATCGCAAGCTCTCCAGCAGGAATACCTAGCTGAGCTGCTCCAGCTCGCTCTTCATCCGCGCGTACTTGTTCTGGTAGTCCTGCAGCCGGTCCTTCTCCTTTTCGATCACAGCCGCCGGCGCCTTGGATGTGAACTGGCCGTCACCCAGGCGCTGCTTGAGCTTGCCGATCTCACGGTCGAGCGTCTCCATCTCCTTGCCGAGCCTGGCCTTCTCGGCCTCGATGTTGACCATGCCGGCCAGGGGTATGACCACATCCGAGTGTTTTAAAACGGAGACTATGGCTTTCTCGTTCCCGGAAGGGCGTTTTTTCCGCGGCAGGACGGACGGCACTGTCTTGGCCAGCCTGCCTATCACCGCCGATTCCGCGTTGATCTCGGCCAGGAATTTATCGGTATACACGAAGGAATCGATGGGTTTATTGATATCGACTTTGTACTCGGCGCGTGTGTTGCGGATGGAGCGCACTATATCTGTCACCGCCTCCATCACCTGCTCGGACCCGCTGTCGAATAGCTTGCTGCTGGCTGTGGGATACTGGGCGATAATCAAAGCCGGTGAGGCCAGCGTGCCCTCGGGCAGGCGCTGCTTGAGGTTCTGCCACAGCTCCTCGGTAATAAACGGCATAAAGGGGTGGAGCAGCCGCAGCGACGTCTCCAGCACGTGGGCCAGAACCGCGATGGGCGAACCCGTCTTGCCCAGCCGGTTTTTGGATATTTCTATGTACCAGTCGCAGTACTCGCCCCACAGGAAGTCGTGTATCTCCCTCTCCGCCTCGCCGAACTGGTAGTCCTTCATCAGCGATTCAACCTCTTTTACCAGCCGGTTCAGCCTGGAGATGATCCAGCGGTCCTCCAGTCCTGCCTGCTTCTTGATGCCCGCTTCGATAAAGGCCTTCTTGTTGAGTGGCTCGGCCTCCAGCGCTTTCAGCACGAAGCGGCCGGCGTTCCACAGCTTGTTGGCGAAGTTTCTCCCGGCCTCCAGGCGGTGCTCCCCCATGTTAAGGTCATTGCCCGGTGCCGTGCCCGTGGTCAGTGCAAAGCGCAGCGCATCGCAGCCGTACTGGTCAATGGCGGTCAGGGGGTTGAGCACGTTGCCCTTCATTTTGCTCATCTTCTCGCCCTTCTCGTCACGGATGAGGCCGTGCAGGTAGACCAGGCGGAATGGCACGTCGCCCGTGTCCTCAATGCCCATTATGATCATGCGGGCTACCCAGAAGAAGAGTATGTCATAACCGGTCTCCATGACGGAGGTGGGGTAGAAATACTCGAAGTCCTCGGTCTGGTCGGGCCAGCCCAGCGTGGAGTGCGGCCACAGCCCGGAGCTGAACCAGGTGTCCAGCACGTCGGGGTCCTGCACCAGCTCGCTGCTGCCGCATTTGGTGCATTTAGTCGGGGTCTCCACCGAGACGATCATCTGGTTGCATTTTGTGCAGTACCAGACGGGTATGCGGTGCCCCCACCACAGCTGGCGGCTGATGCACCAGTCACGTATATTCTCCATCCAGTTGAGGTAAATCTTGGTAAAGCGCTCGGGTATGATGCGGATGCGGCCGCCGGTAACGGCGTCCATGGCCGGCTTGGCCAGCGGCGCTATCTTCACGAACCACTGCAGGCTGACCTCCGGCTCGAGCACGGTGGAGCACCTGAAGCAGTGCGGCACGGCGTGGGAGTAGGGCTCTATCTTCTCCAGCAGCCCGGCCTTCTCGAAGTCCTGGACTATTTTCTTGCGCGCCTCGAACCGGTCCAGCCCGGCGTAGGGGCCGGCATTATCATTCATGCTGGCGTCGGCGTTGAGTATGTGAATTACGGGCAGCTTGTGCCTCTCGGATATCTCGAAGTCCACCGGGTCGTGGGCCGGCGTGACCTTGACCATGCCCGTGCCGAACTCCTTGTCTATGGCCTGGTCGGCGATGATGGGTATGGCGCGGTTGATGAACGGAAGGATGACCTTTTTGCCCAGCAGCTTCTTATAGCGCTCATCCTCCGGATTGACCGCCACGGCGGCGTCTCCCAGGTAGGTCTCAGGACGCGTGGTGGCCACGGTGACGTGGCCGCTGCCGTCCTCATAGGGGTACTTCATGTGCCACAGGTTGCTGGTGAGGTCCTTGCTCTGTACTTCCAGGTCGGATAGGGCGGTGCTGCATCTGGGACACCAGTTTATGATGCGCTCGCCGCGATAGATCAGCCCCTTGTTGTACAAGCGCACGAAGGCCGTCTTGACCGCCTTGACCGGCCCGTCGTCCAGCGTGAACCGCTCCCGCGACCAGTCGCAGGATGCGCCCAGCCTCTCGTGCTGCAGGGTGATGGTGCTGCGCGATTTGTTGGCCCACTGCCAGACGCGCCCTTCGAACTTCTCCCGGCCGATCTGGTGCCTGTCCAGCCCTTCCTTGGCCAGCTCCTTCTCAACTACCACCTGCGTGGCAATGCCGGCGTGGTCCACGCCCGGCAGCCACAGGGAAGGGTCGCCCAGCATGCGGTGCCAGCGGATCATGATGTCTTCCAGCGTGGCCGTCAGCGCATGGCCGACATGCAGCTCGCCCGTCACATTGGGCGGGGGCATGATGATGGTGAAAGGCTTCTTCTTGCGGTCAATCTTCGGCTTGAAATAGCCGCCTTCCAGCCACTGCCGGTAGCGTTTCTGCTCCACCTGGGCAGGTTCATAAGCTTTAGGTATATCGATCATGCATGTATGCCGAGGGCTAAATATCTTCCAGCCTGAAAAACCTGAATGCTATCACGTGGGCAACGAATATCAGTATCCAGAAATAGGTCGCCAGATTGTAGTCTATCAAAGCCACGCCGATCGACAGTATGAAGAACACCGGCGTGATTAAATTCAATATTATAGTAGATTTCAGCTGCTTCCTGCTAACTTCCTTGCTGAGCAGGTTGTTCCAGTACATGTAAAGCCACTCCAGAAGGCCCGCACAGCCTGCGCAGGCAATAGTAATGGCATAGAGGATCACAGTCAGCGTGCTGTTATAGTTGCTGAGCAAATTGGTGACGAAAGGTATGATCACAACGAACATGAGAACCAGCAGGTTCAGCCACAGCAGCCCCCAGGTGTAGCGTTTGAGTGCGCGGAAGCGCCTGACATGCGACATCCAGAATGCTCCGATCACGACGAAGCTGATAAAGAATGCCATGTATTTCGGCCACATACCGGCAAGTGCAGCCGGGATTTGCTGTTTAGTTGTGCCGTCGGGCACGGCTACGTTCAGTATGAGCAGGGTTATGGCTATGGCGAAGACGCCGTCACTGAGGGCAAGCACCCGCCCGAGCACCTTTTCGTGAGTCTGGATGTCCTCTTCTTGCATCTATCCAAGCCGGCGCGGAAGATGAGCGCCGCCTGCGGTTATTTCTTCTTCAGCAGGGCTGCCACCCTGTCCAGTATCCTGTCCGCCACCTCGAGCTTGGTCAGCAAGGGGAGCTGTTCCGCCTTGCCCCTGGCATCGATGATGATGACACGGTTGGTATCGGTGCCGAAGCCGCTGTCCCTGGCGGTTATGTCGTTGGCCACGATAAAGTCCAGGTTCTTGCTCCGGATCTTCTCCGAGGCGTTGGCCACAACGTTGTCACTCTCGGCGGCGAAGCCCACGCGGACGAAATCGCCTTTGACCTGCCCCAGTATGTCGGGAGTTTTCTCCAGCTTGAGCGTCAGCTCGCTGAGCTCCTGGCGCTTGATTTTGCTGCGGGACGGCCCTGACGGGCGGAAATCCGCCACGGCGGCCGCCATTATGAGGGCATCCGCCTTTTTAGCGGCCTCTGTGACAGCCTTGAGCATATCCTCGGCCGTCTTGACGTCGATTACCTTCACACCTGATGGCCCAGGAAGTGCGGTGGGGGCGCTGATAAGAATGACCTCGGCCCCCCTGTTGCGGGCGGCCTCGGCCACGGCGTAGCCCATCTTGCCTGACGAGTGGTTGCTCAGGCAGCGGACCGGGTCGACCGGCTCCTGCGTTCCGCCTGCGGTGACCACAATTTGTTTACGCGCCAGGTCCCCCTTTTTACCCAGCACCTGAAGCGTAACTCCGTATATCTCATCCAGCTCGGTCAGCCGGCCCAGCCCCATCTTGCCGGAGGCCAGGCGGCCGTAAGCCGGGCCGACAAAGGTAAAGCCGCGCTTTTTCAGCCGCGCCACGTTCTCCTGCGTCACCTGGTTGGCCCACATGTTGTCGTTCATGGCCGGAGCTACGATGACGGGCGCCTTGGTGGCCAGCACCGTGCAGGTCAGCATGTCGTCGGCTATGCCGTTGGCCAGCCGGGCGATGATGTCGGCCGAGGCGGGCGCTATCAGCACCACGTCGGCGGCCTCGGACAGGGCCACATGTTCCACGCTGAACTCGGAGGATATATCCCACATGGAGGTGACTACCGGGCGGCCGGTCAGGTTGCGGAACACCAGCGGTGAGGCGAACTTCTGGGCGGCATCTGTGAAGATGGTGTCCACCCTGAATCCTTCTTTGGTGAAGCGCGCCGCCAGGTCGGCAACCTTGTAGGCCGAGATGCTGCCGGTAACGCCCATTACGATGGTCTTTCCCTTTGCCGCCATATCTGCCTGTACCTCTATGTCCTGTTCATATTATATATCAGGCGCAGACCTATAAGGGTCAGGTCGGAATTGATCACGTCGATGACCTTGGACGCCTGCGCTATCAGCTCGGCGAATCCTCCCGCCGCCACAACCTTGGCCTTCTCCGGCAGCTCCGCCTGTATGCGTGCTACCAGGCCTTCAATCAGCCCCACGTAGCCGAAGACGATGCCCGACTGCATGGCGGTGATGGTATTCCTGCCGATGGCCTTTTTGGGCAGATTCAGCTCTATTCTGGGCAGAACAGCCGTGCGTGTGAAAAGGGCCTCGGTGGAGATGCCGATGCCGGGAGCTATAGCGCCGCCGATGTAGTCGCCGTCCTTCGAGACGACGTCCATGGTGGTGGCGGTGCCAATATCTATGACGATGACCGGGCCGCCGTAAAGGTGGTGCGCCGCTACAGCGTTGACGATGCGGTCAGGCCCGACCTCCCGCGGATTTTCCATGTCTATGCGCACGCCGGTCTTGACGCCCGCCACCACTATCAGCGGCTCCTTCTTCAGATATTGCTTGCAGACCTGTTCGAAGTTGATCAGCAGCGGCGGCACCACGCTGCAGATGACGACGTCTTTTATATTGGCTGCCGTAATGCCCTGACGCTCCATCAGCGAGATCATCAGGTTGGCGTACTCGTCTGCCATGCGGTGGAGTGCGGTGGAAACCCGCCAGGTAGCCTTGATGCGCTCTCCATCAAAAACGCCGAAGGTGACGTTGGTGTTGCCTATATCTATGGCCAGCAGCATGGCAACACATTATGACATAAACCAGGGTCTTTGGAAATCATTGTCATCCTCACCACGCCCTCTCCTTCAATCAAAACGTCATTGCGAGGCACGAAGTGCCGTGGCAATCTCTTGATGTTAATTCAGGCCTTCCGCCTTCGATCAGGAGATTGCTTCGCTACGCTCGCAATGGCCGAGTAAATAAAGAGGGACGTCAGTCCCTCTTTAAGGCCCACTTCATAATACGTCATTGCGAGGAGCCCCGATCTAATCGGGGCGACGTGGCAATCTCTTGGCCATAAATCTAGAGGCCGATCCCGGCTTTAAATCCCTCGCTGACCGCTTCATACACCGTCCTTGGCTCGACGGCGTCGCCGATAAGGACGAGCTTCCCCACCCTTCCCTGCAGCGCATCGTAAAGGCTCCGGTCCGGTTTGCTCCCCGTCGCTATGACCACCGTATCGGCCGGCACGGTCTTGTTCGAGCTGTCCGGCAGGCAGACCGTGACCCCTTCCTCCGAGACCTTCTCACAGGTTGTTTTGGTCATTATCTTGATACCCCTGGATGTTATGGCTACGAATTTCTTGGTCTGGGCCAGCGACGGTATGCGGTTGAGTATGCGGGGAAGAATCTCGATGATGGTCACCTGTTTGCCCTGTACGGCCAGGAACTCGGCCGTCTCGCAGCCTACCAGCCCGCCGCCGATGACGGCCACACGCTGGCCGGCCTTGCTTTTGCCCGTCAGCACGTCCGCCGCCGTTACTGCCTGTACCTTATCCAGGCCGGGTATGTCGGGAATGATGGGCGAGGCCGTCCCGGTGGCCACTATAACCGCATCCGGCTTCACCTTCTGCACGATTTCCGGCGTTAAGGCCTTGTTCTCAACATTTACACCGAGTTTAGGCAGCTGTGCCCTCAGATAGTCCGCAAAATACCCGATCTGCTGTTTGTCAGGGGGCAATACGGCCAGCCGCAGCTGCCCGCCCAGCCATTCGCTTTTATCGAACAGCGTCACATCATGCCCCCGCAGAGCAGCCACGCGCGCCGCCTCCATGCCAGCCGGGCCTCCGCCGGCCACCAGCACTTTTTTCTTGTTCGACGCCTTCGATAGAGGATACGTTATGGTCGTGCCCAGCGTGGCGTTCACACTGCACACGATGCCCTCGTTGTTGGCAACCCCGTTCTGGCACTGCAGGCATTGTATACAGGGCACGATGTCTCCGGGCCTGCCCTGCTTTAACTTCTCGGGCAGGTCAGCATCACACAGCAACCTGCGGCCCATGGATACAAAATCGGCTTTGCCCTCCAGCAAAGCTTGATTGCCGATCTCAGGGGACATGAAGCCGACTGCTATGACAGGGATGCTCACCGCTTTTTTGACAGCCTCAGCATAAGGTAAGAGTTCACCGGCTACATCGGTAATGGTCCTCAGGCCAAATACGGAGACGTGCAGTGCATTGCAGCCCGCCTTCTCCGCCATCTGAGCGACGTTTATGAGCTCTTCGGGTGAGATGCTTCCCGGCCCCAGCTCCTCAGCGTTGATCCTGCACCACAGCGGATAATCCGCTCCCACCTTGCCCCTGATAGCTCCAATGATCTCCCGCAGGAACCTGGTCCTGTTCTCCAGGCTGCCCCCGTAGGCGTCCGTCCTCCTGTTGGACCTTTGAGATATGAACTGGTGCACCAGGTAGCCGTGCGCCGCGTGTATCTCTACGCCGTTGAAACCGCACTCCCTGGCTCGTGCCACTGCCTGCGCAAATCTATTGACCAGCTCCGCAATCTCGTCCACGCTCAGTTCCCTGGGCATGTCGCTCTCCCGGGAGGATGGTATGGCGGATGGGGCAACGGGCTGCAAACCTGTAAAACTTCGCTGGGCCTCCCGGCCGCCGTGGTGTATTTGCAGAGCAATTTTTGCGCCGTGCTTGTGCGCCGCTTCGACCAGCGTGTGAAAGCCGGGGATGCACTCGTCACGGTCGATGGCGGCCTCACGCGGCCAGCCTTTGCCCACGGGGAAATCGGGGCATGTCCCCTCTACTATGATCAGGCCCACGCCGCCCCTGGTGCGCTGCTCGTAGTGGGCTATCATCCTGTCCGTCACCTTACCGTCGGCGTCGGCGAAGTTGGTCGCCATGGGGGGCATCACGATGCGGTTCCTTATCTTAAGGGTCCCGATGGAGCCCGGTTCAAGCAGTTTGGAGTAATCAAGTTTATCCGGCATTTCAGCGGTCTCCTTGTATAGACGATTATTTTGCAGTCGCAGTTTTAGCAGACGGTGATATTATAAGCTCTTCTTTCGGAAATTCATTTTCTAATGCATTTACTATAGTCTTAACGACATTTCGATAATCGATATTTTCATGCTCGTAAACATGAATGCCTATATTCCGACCTTTTTTGTTTTTTAGAATAAATTTACCTACCCAGATTCTCATTTCTAACCTCCCGTAAACGCGTTCCTCAACTCTTTCTTAAGACCCAGCTTTAAGTCCCTTGATCGCCCTGGGAAGCGCGGGCAGAAGGTCGCCGGCCAGCATTCCGGCATCGCCCAGCTCCGCCCTCACCGCCTCGCCGGCCTTTGCGTGCAGGTAGACGCCCAGTGCGGCGGCGTTAAAGACGGGTATGCCCTGAGCGGCCAGCCCGGCCACTGCGCCCGCCAGCACGTCGCCCGTGCCGGCCGAGGCCAGCCCGGCGTTGGCGGCGTCGCTCACGCGCACCTTGCCCTTGGGGTCGGCAATGACCGTGAAGGCGCCCTTGAGCACGACCACCTTGCCCCATTCCGCTGCGGCCCTGCGTGCGATCTCGATGCGGTTGGCCTGTACCTCGTCAATCGATATGCCCAGCAGCCTGGCCATCTCGCCGGCGTGCGGAGTGACCACCGTGGCGGCCGGCAGCTTCTTCCACCACCTGGATATCTCTGACAGAATGTTCAATGCGTCGGCGTCCAGCACCAGTGCGGGGGGCTTGTCCGGCAGGCCGGAGAGTATGCCCTTGACGAAGGCCCTGGTCTGGGGGTGCTGTCCCAGCCCGCAGCCCATCAGCATCACGCGGTAGTACGGCAGTATGCTGATTATGGCGGCCGCTGCCTTATCAGATAACACGCCGGGGGTTGATTCCGGCAGCGGAGCATAGGTGACCTCGGTCAGCTTGGAGGCCAGTATGGGCTGAAGGCTCCTGGCCGTGGACAGTGTGACCACTCCCGCTCCGACCCTGGCAGCGCCCATGCAGGCCAGGTAAGCAGCGCCTATATAATTCTCTGAGCCGACCACGGCCAGCATCCGGCCAAAGGTGCCCTTATTGGCACTGGCCGGCCTGGGGGGCAGGGCCTGGCGCGCCCAGCCGGCTGTGATGATCTCGGTCTCGACATCGCTGCTTAACGAATCGGGGATGCCGATATCGGCTATCACCAGCTTCCCGGCCCTCTCGGCACCCGGGAAGTTATAAAGACCCGGCTTGGGCAAGCCCAGCGTGACCGTCAGGTCGGCGTGCGGGCAGGCATGGTCGACCGCACCTGTGTCAGCGTTGAGCCCGGTGGGGATATCCACGGCAACGATGACCATCTCCGGCCGCTTGAGCTTCTCCTGGTTGAGGCGGCCCAGCACCTCCTTGAAGGCGCCCTCGATGGGCCGCGACCTGCCCGTGCCCAGTATGCCGTCGATGACTACTGAGGCCGGGCCAAGCAGTGACTTGAGCCTGGTGTATTTGGGATCCTTGCCCAGATAGTGCAGCGGCACCTTGCGGCGCTTGAGCCTGGCCAGGTTGGAGTCGGCCCTGGAGCGGTCGCCGAGCAGGTAGACGCTCACGTCGGCTCCCCATTCATGCATATAATTCGCTGCCACCAGCGCGTCGCCGCCGTTGTTGCCCGGCCCGGCCAATGCCAGCACTGAACGTCCGGCGATGCGGCCTGTGAAGGCACGGGCCTGCTCGGCCACGGACTTTCCGGCGTTCTCCATCAGGAACTCGGTGGTGATGCCTGCCGCGGCGGCCCTGCGGTCGATATCCATCATCTGATCGGCGGTGACTATCTTCATGGCGTTTCTCCTTCCGACCGGCCCGGCCCGCCGGAGTTGAATTCCTGCAGCTTCCTGTCCATCGATTCCCAGTGCGTGCCGCGCCAGTAGATGCGGCGGCAGACCGGGCACTCCATGTACTCCCCGTGCCTTTCGAAGACTCTGGGAGGCACCGAGTCCTTCACCTGGCTCTGGTGGCGGCTCTGCAGCTCGGCATTGCACTCCAGGCAGCGGCTGAAGGGCTTGAAGTCCCGCGCCAGCTTGAGTTTGCCTATCACGGTCTGCATCTGCTTTTCAGGATCGTCGCCTGCCACCAGCACGGCTTTTACCCTGCCGGTCACAACGGCGCGGCGTTTAATGAACTCGGAGTCCTTGGTGATGATAGTGCGGCCCTCGGCCAGCGCCGTCTTGACCATCCTGCCGTCGTCCAGCTCGTCGAACAGCAGGGCGTCGTACCCCATCATCCGCAGCCACTTGGCCAGCTTGCCGGCGTTGACGTCGACGATAAACTTCGGTTCCACTCTTTCAAATTCTAAGCCGCGCTCAGTCCGCCCGCAAGGGGTTGAAGTTCGTGCCGTAATCATAGGTGTCCAGCTTCTCCGCCTTCTTCAGATAGCCCACCAGCGCGTAGGTCAGCGGCGTGGCCACGGCCTCGTAGGCCGTCTTGAGCAGCCAGTGCCAGAGTATCATGCCCAGTAAAATATCGGCCGGTATCACGCCCCAGAAGCTGACGGCCAGAACGATAACGGTATCAACGCCCTCGCCGGCGATGGTCGAGCCTATGGTGCGCGTCCACAGCCATCTGCCCCTGGTCAACATCTTCATGCGGGCCATGATATAGGAGTTCACGAACTCACCCGCCAGGTAGGCCAGGAAGGACGCCGCCAGGAAGCGGGGCGTACTACCCAGTATGCGGTCGAAGGCCGCCTGCGCCTCGAACACCGGCGCTGCCGGAAGTATGCCCACCAGCCAGATGGCTATGACCAGCAGCAGGTTGCAGAAGAAGCCCAGCCATATAACGCGCCTGGCCGTGCTGTAGCCGTAGACTTCGGTCAGCACATCGCCGAAGATGTAGCTCAGCGGGAAGATGACGATGGCGGCCGGCAGCGTCAGGCCGAAGACGTTTATCTGCTTGACGATGAGTATGTTGGCCGCCAGCAGGCAGGTTACGAAGAGGGCGGCGATGGCGACGAAACGGTAAGAGTATTTCAAATTATTATCCGAATGTCATTATGTCATTGCGAGCGCAGCGAAGCAATCTCCTTATCGAAAGCCTGCCCAAGTGCCGGAGATTGCCATCCCGATTTTATCGGGATCCCGAAAGAATCGGGACTCCTCGCAATGGCATTAGATTTTAATAGATCCTTTTATCGACAATCTTTTTGGCATCTTTGGCTATGCTGCCGGGCCGGTTGTATTCGATGCTGTCGAACCTGACCTTGCAGGCGGTCTGGAAGTCCTTTTTCAGCCCCTCCAGCCATTTTTCTTTGTCCGGCGGCTCCTTTGCCAGCTCCACCTGCAGCAGCATCTCGTCGCGGTCGCCGCTGCGTGTGACGATGAGCTGGTAGCTGGCGATCTCCGGGTACCTGGCCATGACCTCGTCGGTCTGGCGCGGGTGCACGAACATGGCCCGCACCCTGACGGCGTCTCCGCTGCGGCCCATGATCTTGGGCAGCCGCGGCGTTGTGCGCCCGCAGGTACAGGGTTCGATAACCAGGGTGGAGAGGTCGCCCGTGCCGAAGCGTATCAGCGGGTAGACCTCGTCGAAGGGCGTGACCACTATCTCGCCCACCTCTCCCGGCGCCAGCGGCTTGCCGCTGGCCGGGTCGACTATCTCAACTATCACGTCCGTGTTGACGTGCATGCCGGCATTTTTATCACAGGCGGATGCGATGGAGCCGATATCGGCGGTGGCGTAGCTGTCGCCGCCGATGCAGGCTATGCCGTATTTTTCGCTGAACATCTTGCGCAGCGGGTCGCCGCCCATCTCGCCGAAGACCATGGCGAACTTCAGGTTGAAGTCACGCTTGAAGTCGTAGCCCGCCTCCTCGGCCTTCTTGATGACTGCCGCCAGGAATGAGGGCGTGCCCACGAAACCGACTACCTTGAGGTCGCGCATGACCTGCACCAGCAGCTCGGTGTTGCCGGTGCCGGCCGGGAAGACGGTGTAGCCCATGTTGCGTATCACTCGGTCCATCAGCATGCCGGCCGGCGTGACGTGGTAAGACCAGGTATTCACCACTATCCCGCCCTTGCCTTCCGCCTGTCGGCGCGCAAAGCCGCGCGGCTTACGCTCCGGGTCGTAGATGGGGCCGGGCGACTGGTAGACGCGGTCCACCTCGCTCAGCGGCACGGCCAGGTAGCCTCCGAAGGGAGGTTCGTCCTTTTGCAACTGGATAAGGTCGTCCTTGCGCAGCACGGGTATCTTCTGCAGGTCGGCTACGGACTTTATATCCGCAGGCTTAAGGCCGGCCCTGTTCAGCCTGGCGTTGAAGCCGGGCGCTCTTTCGCAGGCATACTTGATGAGCCCCGCCAGCCTTACGCCCATCTTCTTCTCCCGTTCAGACGCGGGCATACGCTCCAGCGAGCTGTCATGGGTGAATATGTCCGGTTTCTGCGCTGCCATGTGGGGAATTATACCATTCTGGATATCATACCCTCACCCTGCCCTCTCCCTGCCAGGGAGAGGGTGATAATTTTTTAAGGGGGACTGGGTGCCCCTCTTCAACGCCTGCTTGAGTATGCCATTGCGAGGAACCTGTCCGGATGTAATTGGGGCGAAGCAATGACGTATAGTGCGCAAGAGGGGCTGGCGCCCCTTTTCAACGCCCTAATATTAAACGTCATTGCGAGGCCATCGCAGAGGCCGTGGCAATCTCCTGGCATTTAGGCGGGCCCTTCGATCAAAGGATTGCTTCACCCCGATCAAATCGGGGCTCGCAATGACACAGTTTATAAAAGGGAGAGGCCGGGAGTGGGTGGTCTTACTTAATTATAGCTGCATATATCATTGGTTCCACAAGTTTCCGGTACTGGCCGGAGGTGGCGTTGACCATGAAGACGGCCACCAGGTTGTTGGTGGGGTCGACCCAGTAGATCGACCCTGCGATGCCCTCCTTGCAGAACATGCCTGGAGGAGCGGGGTCGCCCGTGCTGGGGTCGTTGACGCGCACGTAAAAATCAAAGCCTTCGCCGTAGCCCTTGGTCGGTATGTAGTAGTTGTCGTCGCGGTTTCCCAGCGGCCCCAGGCGGTCGGACGTTATATAGGCCACCGTTTCAGGCTTGAGCAGCCGCACGCCGTCCAGCTCGCCCTTGTTGAGCAGCATCTGCGCAAAGCGCTGCCAGTCCAGCGCCGTTGATACCGAGCCGGAACCGCCGGCGAAATACTTCCGGTCAGGGTTGGCCGGGTTGATAATAAACGGCCACGTCGGGTCCAGGTATACCAGACGGTCGGCATCTTTTTCTGACACCTGGAAGCCGGAGCCCGTCGTCATCCCCAGCGGCTGGTAGATGCGCTGGGCGAAGAACTGGTCGAGCGTCATGCCCGATGCCACTTCTATCACCCGGCCCAGTATGTCGTAGGACATGCCGTAGCGGTAGGTGGTCCCCGGATTCTCCACGAATGGCAGCTTGGCTACCTTTTCCATAACCTCGGCGTTGGTGTACGATTCCAGGTTGTACATGCCGGCCTGCATAAAAAGCGTGCGTATGGCGGCGGGCGCCAGGAACCAGGCCGTTGAACCGGATGTATGCGTGGCGCAATCGTAAATGGTGATCTCCCTGGAGGGCTTCACCAGGTTGACTGACTCGTTGCCCTTATCGTCCTTGACGATCTCGCCCACCATGGTGTCTTTGAAGGATGGGATATATTTTGAGATGGGATCACTGTAGGCCAGCTTCCCCTCTTCCATGAGCATGGCGGTGGCCACTGCCGTCAGCGACTTGGTCATGGAGTAGACGCGGAAGATCGTATCGTCCGTCATGGGAAGCTTGCCGTCGGCATCGCGGTGTCCGTAGCTCTTGAGATAAGCGGTCTTGCCGTTGCGCGCCACCAGCAGAACGGCGCCGTTGATCGTGCCGTCGGCAATGTCGGAGTTGATCTTGGCGTCGATCAGCTCCAGCTTGGCGGTGGAGAGGCCCACGTCTTCGGGCCTGACCGTGCCTCCGGTGGTGGCGGGTGCTGTCTGCACACAGGATGCAGGCAGCAGCAACGCCGGCACGAGAACCAGCAACAGTAATAGATAGATAACCCCGGTCTTGAGTCGTGACAGAGTCATTCTCTAACCCCCGTATGAAAATTTTATGGCTGCGGATTTATAGCAGAGAATGTGTGCGCTGTCAATGAAAGAAGGGTCAAAAATGCTATAATCGTACGTTCCTGTCAATGGGGGGTTATGAGATGAAATTGAAACTGTATTTCCTTGAGACGCGGCCGCAGTTCCTGATACTTTCAGTAGTGCTGGCCGTACTGGGCACCTCCATCGCCTGGTACGAAGGACATTTCAACTGGGGTGAGGCTCTGCTGGCCGGGTTCGGCCTGGTGCTGGCGCACGCCGCCTGCAACGTGCTGAACGACTATTTTGACTATAAGAGCGGCGTGGACAAGGTCACCAGGGAGACGCCCTTCAGCGGCGGCAGCGGGATGCTTAAGAAAGGCCTGCTCACACCCCGGGAAGTGCTGTGGATAGGCATCGTCTGCCTGTTAATCGACCTGCCCATCGGCATATATTTTATACTGGTCAAGGGCTGGCTATTGCTGCCCCTGCTGGCCGTGGCTGCCTTCTGCATCATACTCTATAGCCCGCTGGTTCTGCACGGCCACTGGCCGGAGTGGTCGCCCGGGCTGGGGCTGGGCGTACTGCCCGTGCTGGGCATGTATTTTTCGCAGACCGGCTATTACTCGTGGCCGGCGCTCATCGCCTCCATACCGTCCGGCTTCCTGGTGCATAACCTGCTGCTGCTCAACGAGTTCCCGGACATCGAGGCCGACAAGGTGGCGCACAGGCGCACGCTGCCCATCACCGCCGGACCTCGCAACGCCGCCATCGTTTATACCCTAGCCACCGTCCTCACCTATCTCTGGGTGATGGGGGCAGTGGCCTTTAAAGTCATGCCTGTGTTCACATTGCTGTCACTGCTCACACTGCCCTTCGCGGTTAAGGCCATACGCGGCTCGTTCAAGTCCGATGACATGTCGGTGCTGGTGCCGGCCATGGCCGCCAACGTGATGGTCGTGCTGCTGACGCAGCTTTTGATCGGCATCGGCTACATAATCTCGGGACTGTTCAAGATTTAGGGACGCTGAAATGGAAGACCAGCCCGCCAGGCCTGCTATAAGGCCGCTTTACCGCATCTTCACCGAGATACCCGGGCGCTATGACCTGATCAACCATGTCATCACGATGGGCCTGGATAAGGGCTGGCGCAGGCAAGCGGCGCTGGCCTGCCTGGAGTCCAGCCCGGCCAGGATACTGGATATCTGCTGCGGCACGGGCGACCTGACCGTTAACATCGCACGGCTGGCTAAATACGAACCCAAGATAACTGCCGTGGACTACAGCCAGCCCATGCTGGACGAGGCTGAAAGGAAGGCGGCCAGGGAGGTTCCGGGCAGGAGAATTAAGTTCGTTAACTCGGAGATAGCACAGCTCCCCTTCCCCGGCGGCTACTTTGACTGCATCGGCATATCCTTCGCCTTCCGCAACTTGACCTACAAGAACCCGCTGGCGAAGCACCATATCGACGAGGTGCTGCGCGTGCTCAGGACGGGCGGGAAGTACGTCATCGTGGAGAGCAGCCAGCCGAAATGGGGACTCATCAGGGCGCTGGACCATCTCTACTTACGGCTGTACGTCTACCCGGCGGGCTATCTCATCTCACGCAACAGGCCGGCCTACAGGTACCTGACTGACTCGGCCAGCAATTTCTTCCAGGCCGAGGAGGCCGCCGGCTACCTGCTCAAGTCCGGCTTCAGCCGCGTGACCTTCCGCAGGCTGTTCTTCGGCGCCGCCGCCATCCACGTGGCGGTCAAATAGGCCGGCGGGCGTTGAAGAGCGCCATCAATGCCGCTTGAAAATAAAACGACCCTCTCCCGTGGCAGGGAGAGGGTGGGGCAATGGTCAGGCCCTTTCACACTTCAACCGCTTCCCGGTCCGGCCTGATTTCGGGGCATCTCCAATACGTTGCCATTTCCTTCTCCAGAAACCTTTGAAGGATGAACTCGGCAGTGGTGGCATTATTGGCGAAGGGGATATTTTGGCTGATACAGGCGCGCAGCAGTTCCATTACGCCGTGGTCTTTGAGGTTGAGGTCTGGGCCGTGCAGGAATATAACCAGCCTTACCTTTTCTTCCCTGACCATCTCGGCTATCTGCTTGTAGCCTCCATCTACTCCGGGCAACAGCAGGCCAAAGTTCATGCCGATCGTCGCCAGCAGGAAAAGCCCGGTCTCAAGTGTAGCAACCACGGAATGCTGCGCCAATCCTTGACGGAACTGCTCTACCAGGGTGACGAGCTCCCACTTCTTTGAGTCTTGGGCGGTTAGTGCTACATCGTATTTCGTCGTTTCGAATTTTTCCATCTCATAATAATTATGGCGGACATAGTTTATGATTGTGTTAAGGCCAGGTTAAATGTGTGTTAAAGTTGGGGAGCGAGCGCAGTGAAGCAATCCCTTGATCGAAGAGCCTGAACTAATGCCGGGAGATTGCCACGTCATCCCGATTTCATCGGGACTTCTCGCAATGGCATGTTGGGCCCGTAAAGCATGCATGATCGTCCCGGGGGCGTCTAAGAGGGGCTTGCCCCTCTTATTAACAATACACCCCCTCCCTGCCAGGGAGAGTGATGGGGTGAGGGTGAGCGTGAAGGTGGGCATACTTGTCAGCGTACCCTAAAAAAAGCTATATTTGATACGATATTATCTTCGGGGGTAAGGCATGGGTAGATTAACTATCGGCAAAATCCGGGGACTGCAGCAAATATCCAGGAAATCGGGCATATTCGTCATGTGCGCCATGGACCATCGCACGGGCCTGGTCGAGATGCTCGAGGAGGCGGAGCACAGGGAGCCAGACTACGAAGAGATCGTCCGGCTCAAGATAGACATGTGCTCGGCCATCGGGCCCCTGGCCAGCGGCATACTGCTCGACCCCCAGTACGGCGCGGCGCAGTGCATCGCCGCCGGCGCACTGCCGGGGCGGGCCGGCCTGCTGGTAAGCGTGGAGGAGTCAGGCTATGAGAAGGACCCGAGGGGCCGCATCACCACGCTGCTCAAGGGCTGGAGCGTGGAGAAAATAAAGCGCATGGGCGCCTCCGCCGTCAAAATACTGGTCTACTACCGCCCGGACATCAGGGAGCTGGCCAAAAAACAGCTCAAGACCATCGCCAGGGTTGCCGACGACTGTCTCAAGTACGACATACCCTTCCTGGTCGAGCCCAAGACCTACCGCGTGCAGGGTGAGACCATGGACTCCGCCGAGTTTGCCGCCAGGCTGCCTGAGTGGGTCATCCAGACGGCCAGGGACATCACGGCGCTGCCCATCGACGTGCTCAAGGCCGAGTTCCCGGCCGACATGAAATACGAGAAGGACGAAGGAAAGATGCTGGAGTACTGCCGCCGCCTTGATTTTGCCTCCCAGACGCCCTGGGTCATACTCAGCGCCGGGGTCGACTACGAGAGCTTCAAGCGCGAGGTCAGCATCGCCTGCAAGGGCGGCGCCTCGGGCTTCCTAGGCGGCAGGGCCATCTGGCAGGAGGCCATGGACATCTCCGACCGCAGCAAGCGCCTGGAGTTCTTCAAGACGGTCGCCGCCGACAGGATCACAGAGCTTTCAAAGTTAGCCGAAATGAACGGCAGGCCCTGGTATGACAAGATGGGGCTGAGCGCCGGCTCGCTGACCGCAGCGGACGGCGACTGGTACCGCAGGTATTGATAATGGCCAGGCAGAAACAGCTTAAAGCACCACCGCGCAAGACCAAGATAGTCTGCACCATCGGCCCGGCCAGCAGCACGCCGGCCGTCATCCGGCAGCTGCTGGAGGAGGGCATGAACGTGGCACGCATCAACGCCTCGCACGGCAGCGTGGAAGAGCACTCCAGGTACCTCGAGGCGCTGCGCGCCGAGGCGGCCCGCATGAAGACACCGCTGGCAATTTTGCTCGACCTTCCCGGCCCCAAGGACCGCACAGGAAAGGTCAAAAAGGGCGGCGTCAGGCTCAAGGAGGGCTGCGAGTTCACCCTGACCACACGGGAGGTGCTGGGCGACGAGGAGCAGGTCTCTGTCGACCTTCCGGGGCTGCCTGCGCACGTCAAGCTGGGGCAGGAGATACTGCTGGACGACGGCCACATAAAGCTCGAAGTCACGTCCATCAACCACGAGGACGTGAAGACGAAGGTCATAATCGGCGGCAGGCTGGGCGACAACAAGGGCGTGAGCATACCCGGGGTCACCTGGGAGGCCGAGGCCGTCACGCAGGAGGACTGGCGGCAGCTGGAGTTTGCCGCCAGGGAGGAGGTCGATTTCGTCGGCCTGTCCTTCGTCAGCAAGTGTGAAGAGGTTAACAGGGTGCGCGATTTCCTGGTGCATCACAACTCGCCAGCCAAGATCATTGCCAAGATAGAGCGGCCCGAGGCACTGGACAATTTTGATGAGATACTCGAGGCCGCCGACGGCGTCATGGTAGCGCGCGGCGACCTGGGCGTGCAGATACCCATACAGAAGGTGCCCATCGTGCAGAAGGAGCTTATCAGCGAGTGCAACCGCGTGGGCAAGCCGGTCATCGTGGCCACGCAGATGCTGGAATCGATGGTCGATTCCCCGCTGCCCACCCGCGCCGAGGCCACGGACGTGGCCAATGCCATCTTCGACGGCGCCGACGCCGTCATGCTCTCCGAGGAGACGGCCATCGGCCATTACTGCCCGGAGGCGGTGAGGATGATGTCCCTCATAGCGCTGGAGGCCGAGGCGGCGCTGCCCTACGAGGAGATACTGGCGGCCAGGGGCAAGGACCTTGCGCCGCTGACGGACGACGCCATCAGCTATGCCGCCTGCCACACAGCGCGCCAGCTCGGCGCCAAGGTGGTTGTGGCCTATACGGCCTCAGGCAGCACGGCGCGGCGGGTCTCCAAGTACCGCCCGCAGACGCCCATCATGGCGGTCACGCCCAGCGAGTCCACTCAGCGGCAGCTATCGCTCTCCTGGGGCGTGACGGCGCTCAAGGTGGGAGAGCCCAAGCAGGTCATCAGCATGTTCAAGCAGGCGGCCGGCGCAGTGCGCAGGGCCGGCCTGGGCAACAAGGGCGACCTGGTGGTTGTGACGGCTGGGCTGCCCATCGGCAAGCCCGGCACGACCAACATGCTCAAGGTCGAGAAGATTTAAATGATCGCCACCTGCACGCTCAACCCGGCCATCGACCGCAATATGGAGGTTGAGAGCCTGGTGCTGGACGATACCAACCGCGTGGTCAGCATGTCGCGCCAGGCCGGCGGAAAGGGCATCAACGTCTCACGGGTCGTCAGGGAGTTGGGCGGCGAGACCGTGGCCTACGGCTTCGTGGGCGGCTACGACGGCGATATGCTCAAGAAGATACTCAGGCGGGAGCGCGTCCCCTTCGATTTCACGGCAATACGGCGCGACGTGCGCAGCAACTTCATTGTTACCGACATGAGCACGCACCGCCAGACCCGGCTTTCCACTCCCGGCCCGCAGGTATCGGACGTGGAGCTCAAGCGGCTGGTCAACAGGATAACCGGCATCAAGCCCAAGCCGTCTTACATGGTCTTTGCCGGAAGCGTGCCGCCGGGTGTGCCGATGAACATTTACCACGAGCTGATTCACATCATGAGGAAGGAGGGCGTGTTGACTGTGCTGGACTCCTCGGACCAGTGGCTCAAGGCGGGGGTTACAGCCCGGCCCTACATCATCAAGCCCAACGTGCGTGAGGCCGAGGTCCTGATGGGCGAGGGGCTCAAGACCGAGAAGGATATTATACGCGCCGTCGGGACACTGGTGGCCCGGGGTGTGGGCATAGCCTGCATCTCACGCGGCAGGGATGGCATGATAGTTGCGGACAAGGACATTGTATTGAAGGTCGTTCCGCCGGACGTGCACGTCATGAGCACGGTTGGGGCGGGGGATTCAACGGTGGCCGGGCTGGTGCTCAAGCTTAGCGAGGGCGGCAGCCTGGAGGAGGCCGTCAGGCTGGCCGTGGCCGCCGGCACCGCCGCCACGCTCACATCCCCCAGTGAACTCTGCCACGCCGACGAGGTCGCTTATCTATTGCCGCAGGTCAAGGTGGAGAGGGTGGGGGGCTAGCCAATCTTTTAATTTCTTTGTTTGAACTTCAGCCAGAAGGCTAGTATAAGGAGTACAACTCCTGCCAGGTAGGCGGCTTCGCGTATATAGGTGAGGGGAGCGGAGGCTGCATCCACAAGAGCCGGCGTTACCACGGCGTTCATGATGAATAGCGCCCAGACAATGACGAGGACCTGGTCGAAGAGTATAAGCGCTGTGGCGATGAGGAAAAACAGCTCGGGCCTTTCCTTGTTCTTAACGTACATACGCACCGCCAGCACCATGGCTGCGGCCCAGATCAACAGTTGGAGAAGGTAGGGGACAAGACGTAAAAGGTCAGATAGGGTCATATGGGCCTCCTCTATTTTAAATATCCCCTTCGATCAGGAGATTGCCATCCCGATTTCATCGGGACAGGCTGCTCGCAATGACATCTTGCGTTTCCCCCGATGGGGAGATTGCCACAGGCCTTCGGCCCTCGCAATGACGTGTTTCTGCCTTCTATCAGGAGATTGCCACAGGCCTTCGGCCTTCGCAATGGCATGTTTTGGATTGCCACGGCCGATTATATCAGGTCTGGCTGTGACATTTTATCATCTTCTCCTTGCCTTCTCCCTCTGAGGGAAGGGTTGATTTTTATTAAGAGGAGATGACGCTATAAAACACCTGCGAATATAATTTCTTTTACATAAAATACGATATGGTGTATACTTCATGTATAGTCACAGTTTAGGTTATACAAGCTTCTTAACATCCCACTGGATCCATTTTCAAGCATTGGATGACCCGAATCCTGGCTAAATTTATAAAGGAGGTCATCCCGTGAGTTTTCAAGACAAATCGCTTAAATGCGTCGATTGTGGTGCTGACTTTACCTTCACGTCGGGAGAACAGGAGTTCTTCGCAACCAAGGGTTACACCAACGAACCGAAGCGCTGCCCGGGTTGCAGGCGAGCAAAGAAGCAGCAGCACGACGGCTCAAGCTACGGTCCGCGCAGCTACTCCACCAGGTAAGTAAAGCCGCAGCCAAATGAAACCGGGGACACCTGCAGGCCCGAAAAGGGCTGTTGGGTCCCCGGTTTTTTATCGTGTGGAGTATTAATTAAAGTAAGTTTTCAGCCAGCGGGAGGATTACGGGGAGGTGGTCATACGGAGGGAGGCCGCTATTTTTTAGACGAAGCGCGCCCCGTCGGCCTGCCGCCGGCCTTGGCGTTGCTCTGCCGGATGGAATCCTGTATCCAGGATACTTCCCGGCGTCTGTTGTACATTATGTTTCTCTGTATCCTGTTGTCAGGCTCCATCAGCTGTTCCAGGTTGTTGCAGGCCTCTTCTGCAGCAGGGAGCAGCTTGCGGGCTTCTTTAAACATGTCACCTTTTATCAGGGTTTCGACAACCCGGATCTGCTTGAACAGGTCCCTGCTGACATCTGCGAATTGATTTAATGCCATGGCATAAGCCTCCTAAATGCGCTTTGGCCGATTCTGTTGTATCCGACACAGACGGATTTTATCCCCGCCGCACTATTCAAACCGCTCCGCCGCATCCCGCTCCATGCCGTTCACTGAATAAAAAACTGGTCATTTACAAATGACCGGCCAGCTATTTGTAAACTAAAGTTTTAGAGAAATTGATCTAACTTAATAGTAGGCTTTTTGGGGCAAAATAGCAATTTTATCCCTCACCCCTGCCCCTCTCCCGGGAGAGGGAAATATTTTTAAGAGGAGGGGCTTTCGCCCCTCTTAAACGCCCTCATGCCGACCGGGCTTTCTATTTGATCAGAAGGCTTTGAAACTCCGTTAGGTCACGCAGAGCCTTGGGGTCGGTGCTTTTTCCATTCCGGTCCAGGTAGAAGGCGTGGATGCCGATGCTGGAGGGCTCCAGGTAGTCGAACTGGTAGTTGTCGCCCACGTGGGCCATCTGCGAGGGCTCAATGCCCAGCTTTTCGCAGGCCCGGCGGAAGAAGTCTGCCGTCTTGACCTGCTTGAAGTCCGAGGTAGACGAGAAGACGCCCTCAAAGTGCCCCTGTATATCGAGCAGCAGGTGCTTGAGGAAGGGGCGCGGCGAGCCCGACGCCACACTCAGCCTGTATTTGCCGTCCAGCTTCTCCAGCACCTCCACTGTATCTGAGAAATATTTGACGCGGGGCTGCAGCTCCTGCATGGCAATATCGGCCTGCCCCAGCCCGAAGCGCGTGAACCAGTACTGCACGTCGTACCACTCCAGCCGCTGGTCGCCCACGCTGTCATAGGCCTTCCTCACTTCACGCATGGCCTCGTCAAAACCCAGGCCGTGCTTTTCGGCATAGCGCCGCGGGATCATCTCGAACCAGATGGCGTAGCTGAAGTCGGTGGTGGTCAAGGTGCCCTCGACGTCGAAGGAGACCACTTTGATGTCATTTACAGTAAAATTCACGGCTTTCAATTTTAGCATTTTGCCTGCAGGTCCGCCCTGAATTTCACGGCGCATCAGCCGACAGGCTACAATTAAGGTCAGCATGGACCTGAATACGCTGAACAGCTACCATTTCGAGACCGGTCCCATACGCCCGCCCAGCGAGGCCTACTCCCTGCTGATCAGGGCCACCCGCAACTGCCCCTGGAACCGCTGCCGCTTCTGCCACACCTACAAGGGGCAGAAGTTCGAGCTGCGCCCGGCCGAAGAGGTGATAGAGGACATCAAGGCGGCTAAAGCCATCTCCGACGGCATCAGGGACTTCGCAGCCGGGAAAAAATTCGCCGGTGGCGTGAAGGACGCTGCGGCCTTCGCCTACAGCCTGCTCTACGCCTCGGACTGCGTCAGGCAGGTAGCGCTGTGGCTGTGGGCCGGCGGGACCTCCGCCTTCCTGCAGGACGCCAACAGCATCATCATGCGCACGCCCGACCTGCTGTCCGTGCTGCGCTCACTCAAAGAGACCTTCCCCGATTTGAACAGGGTAACCTCCTACTGCCGCTCCAAGACCGCGGCCAAAAAGACCCTCTCCGAGATGAAGGAGATACATGAGGCAGGGCTGACGCGCATCCACATCGGTATGGAGAGCGGCTCGGACGCCGTGCTCAAGCTGATGGACAAGGGCATGACGGCCGAAGACCACATACAGGGCGGCCAGAACGTTAAGCAGGCGGGCATCGAGCTGTCCGAGTACTTCATGCCCGGGCTGGGCGGCAGGCAGCTCTCAGACGAGCACGCCGACCAGTCGGCAGGCGTGCTGAACGAGATCAACCCGGACTTCATACGCCTGCGCACTCTGAGCGTCATCTCCAGCATGCCGCTGTGGGCCGATGTGCAATCAGGCGAGTTCACGTTGCAGAGCGAGGACGAGATGGTGCGCGAGATAGGACGCTTCATCCAAAAGCTGGACTTCACAGGAGAGCTGAAGAGCGACCACATACTCAACCTGCTGCCCGAGCTGGAGGGCAAGTTCCCGCAATCGAAGCAGGCCTGCCTGGATACGGTGGATAGGTATTTAAGCATGCCGCTGAAGGAGAGGCTTAACTACCGGCTGGGCCGGCGCGCCGGGCTGTACGAAACGTTGAACGACATCTTCGACGCGGCAAAGTACCAGAAGGTAGAGCAGGCCATGCAGCGCACCCGGGCCGATAGCGAGGAAAGCGTGGACGCGCTGATAGCCGGCATCAAAGAAAGCTTCATTTGAGTACAGCTTTATGTTAGTATATATCGCTCCGGCATCCACCGGGATATTTGCTATTCTTGCCCCTGATGCCCCCGGGCCGGGCAACCAAGCGGCCCGTACCAGCGTTAAAGGGGTATAAGGAGAGAGATGAAGAAAATAATCTACCTGGCTTCCCTATTAGTGATATTTTCCATGCTGCTGCCCGCCTGCAGCACGGGGCAGAACCAGCTCCACCCGGTCAAGGGCGATTTCATTGAAGGCCAGCTCCTGGGCGACGCACAGACGCTCAACTGGATGATCGCCACGGACGGTGGCCTTTCCAGGAGATACGCCGGCTTTGTAGTCGACCCGCTGGGCGTCTTCGACAACCAGTTCAAGCTGCAGCTTCGCTGCCTGGCCAAGGACATCGAAGTCTCGGCCGACGGACTGACCTATACCGTGACCGTACGCAATGACCTCACGTGGACGGACGGCACACCGGTCAGCGCCGAGGACTACGTCTACACCATCAAGAACCTGATACTGGCCGACTGGATAAACTCCGCTGACAGGTCACGCTGGCAGGAGACGGTGGACGGCAAGCCGGCGCCCGTTGACGCCAAAACGCTGGGCGGCAATTCATTCCAGATCATGCGCAAGACGGTCGACCCCGACTTCCTGTATACCATCTATGAGCTGATGCCCTATCCCAAGCATATAGCCGTCCACTACGAGAAAAACACCGAGGCCTTCACCAACGCTCCCGAGTTCAACAACCTCAACTACGCCGGCAACCTGGGGCCCTACGGCCCGGTGGCCTGGAACACCCAGTCGGGCTTCGTGCTGAAGCGCAACCCGACCTATTACCTGGGCAAGGAGACCGGCGCACCCTATTTTGATTCGTACACCATCAAGCCCTACGGCCTGCAACAGCTGGCCAACGACGCCATGACCAAGGGCGAGGTCTCGATGATATCCGTGGAGCCGCAGGACGCCAACTCCTTCCGCGGCATGAGCGACGTCAACGTTTATACCGTTCCCACAGGCTATTACGTTTACATGGCCTACAACCAGCGCGACAACGGCTGGGCCGGCCTGAAGGACGCCAGGGTCAGGCAGGCACTATCCATGGCCATCAGCAAGCCTATCGTGATACAGTCCATGTACCTGGGCTTTGCTGACCCGGCCTACAGCTTCATACCGCCCTTCTCGCCGCTGTACGACGAGAGCGTGCTGAACAAGTTCGGCATGGACCCTGAGGCCGACCAGCAGAAGGCCATCGACCTGATCAAGGCCGCCGGCTACGAGTACAAGGACGTGGGCGGCATGATGAAGTTCGTGGACAAGGACGGCAACCCCATCAAGCTGAACTTCCTGGTGGACATACAGAGCGATTTTGAGCAGAACCTGGCCATCGTCATCAGGCAGAGCCTGCTGAGCATCGGCCTGGACATCAACCCTGCTTTCTCCGCCAGGCAGATAATCTTCCAGGAAGGCCTGATGAACAAGGTGCCGGATACCGGGCAGGACCCCGCCTTCAATAACGGCCCGCGCGCCGTCAGCAACAAGCCCTGGGACCTGGTGATACTCTCCTCGCACGCCAACCCGCTCTCGCTGCTGGGCAGCGGGGAGTTCTTCACCAGCAAAGGCAAGTTCAACGTCTTCGGCTTCTACAACGACCGGGCGGACGAGCTTTACAGGCGCGCCGGCTCGGCCGAGGCCGTGAGCTTCGAGGGCCGCAAGAAGATCTACTCTGAGCTGTCCAAGCTCATCTCTGACGAGCAGCCGGTGGACTTCCTGTGCTTCTACAAGGACAACTACGCCTTCCGCAAGAACGTGAAGGGCGTCGACCCGGGCATCTTCTTCCTGAACACCTACCAGTTCTGGTATTTCGAATAAATCTACAGCGCAGCGAGGTATAAAGTGCGAGTTGAACGGTTGAAGAAGGCACTGGCCATAGCCGGCGGGCTGGCACTGCTGGCATCCGTCCTGGCAGGCTGCTCGGCGCCGCCTGCGCCCGCCGCCCGGGGGGATTTCATCGAGGGCGACGTGGCGGGAGGCGAGGCGGAGACGCTCAACTGGATACTGGCGGCGGACGCCTCATCCTTCGGCTACGTGGGCTACACGCTGGAGTCGCTGGCCTCCTACGACAACCAGTTCAACATCGTGCTGCGCTGCCTGGCCAAAGACATTGAGGTCTCACCCGACGGGCTGGTCTACACCATCAGCATACGCCCCGACCTGAAGTGGAGCGACGGCTCGCAGGTGACGGCGGGCGACTACGTCTACACCATGTCCAACCTGATGTTCTCGGACTGGCTGAACTATAACTACAAGGACGACTGGCAGGAGGAAGTGAACGGCCAGAAGGTCTTCGTCAAGCCGCAGGTCATCGACGCCACCACCTTCACCATAACCCGCCAGACGGTTCAGCCTGAGTTCATCTACACGCTTTACGACCTGACCCCCTATCCCAGGTACATAGCCCAGAAATACGAGGGCAACATCGATTCCTTCACGCAGGCCAAAGAGTTCAACGACCTTTCCTACACCGGCAACCTGGGGCCCTACAGGTTCAAGGAGTGGCTGAAGAACGACAAGTACGTGCTTGACCGCAACCCGGACTACTTCCTGGGCAAGGACAAGGGTGCGCCCTTCTTCCAGCAGTACATCATCAAGCAGTTTGGCACCTCGGCCATGATGCAGGCCGCGCTGGAGGCCGGCGACATCACCTACTGCGGGCTGGAGCCGCAGAACGTGGCCAAGTTCAAGCAGATCAAGCATATCAATGTTTACACGGTGCCGACGCGCGGCTACAACATCATCGCCTATAACCAGCGGGCCAACGGCTGGGAGGGGCTGCGCAACAGGGACGTGCGCCAGGCCCTGTCCATGGCGGTGGACAAGAAGACCATCGTGGACAAGATATATCTGGGCTTCGCCGAGCCGGCCTACAGCTTCATACCCTCCAGCTCGCCCTGGTATAGCGACGCCACCGTGCTCAAGCTGGGCGTGGACCCGCTCAACAACAAGCAGAAGGCCATGGACATGCTCAAGGCGGCCGGCTATACCTACACCAAGAACGGCGACCGGGATATTTTGCTGGGCAAGGACGGCAAGCCGGTCAAACTGACGCTGGTGACCACGCCGGGCAGCGACGTGGTGGAGTCCATGTCGCTTCTCATCAGGCAGGAGCTGGCAGGCATCGGCATAGAGGTCGAGGTCAAGTGGGTGCAGTGGCCCACGCTGCTGAGGCAGTACATGATGAACAAGTTGCCGGACAGCAGCCAGGAGCCGAGGTATAACAACGGGCCGGACGCCGTGAGCGACGACGCCTGGGACCTGACGCTGATGGGGCATAACACCGACCCGCTGGCGCCATCCGGCAGCCGCGTCTTCTTCGCCAGCGATGGCGGGCTGAACTCCTTCGGCTTCTTCAACGACAGGGTGGACGAGCTGTTCAAGAAAATAAGGTCAAAGGACGGCCTGAACAAGGACGACCGGGCCAGGATGTACGCCGAGCTGTCAAAGGTGATATCGGAGGAGCAGCCGGTGGACTTCATCGTCTATGCCAGGGGCAACCGTGGCTTCCAGAGCAACGTGGTGGGCATCGACCCGGGCATCAACATGGGATACAACTATTACCTGTGGCGCTTCGAGTGAATTTGAGCCCGCTCTTTCCGTCATACGCACCAGGGCTGCGCCGGGGAAGGCAGATTGCGCAGTTATATTATTAAACGCCTCATTTACAGCGTCATCATCGCCTGGGGCATACTGACGATAACCTTCATACTTCTGCGCATCGGCCCGACCTCGCCCGTGGACCGCTACCTGCTCAACATCGCCGCCAAGGGCCAGGACATAGAGTCGGTCAAGCAGGCCATCGAGGCGCGCTACGGGCTGGACAAGCCCATTGCGGAGCAGTACCTCAGCTACATGGGCAACCTGCTGCAGGGCAAGTGGGGCTGGTCCTTCTCGGCCTCCATGCCCGTGCTGGATTTAATAGGCTCGCACTGGATCTACTCCTTCCAGCTCATCTTGCTGTCGACCATCTTCGCCATACTTTTGGGAGTGAGCCTGGGTATGCTGTCGGCGGTGAAGCAGAATACGAAGGTCGATTACGCAACTTCCATCTTTTCATTCATCGGCATCTCCATACCCGGCTTCTGGCTGGGCTTGATGCTGATACTGGTCTTCGGCGTGCAGCTGGGCTGGTTCAAGACCTACTACGACACCAGCTATCCTATCTGGTCGCTGCAGAACCTCAAGCAACTGATACTGCCGGTGCTGGCGCTGGGCATCGGCGAGCTGGCGGCCTACGTGCGCTACACGCGCTCGGCCATGCTGGACAATTTGAGAAAGGAGTTCGTGACCACGGCGCGCGCCAAGGGCCTGCCGGAGCGCACGGTTATAGGCAAGCACGTGCTGCGCAACGCCGTGCTGCCGCTGGTGACCATCATCATGTTCGACCTGGGCAGCATCGTCTTCGGCGGCGCCTACCTGACAGAGATAGTCTTCGGCATACCCGGGCTGGGCCAGGTCTCATTCAACGCCATCTTTGCCGACGACTATGCCGTGGTGGTGGCCGTCACGCTGATAGGCACCTTCCTGGTGCTGCTGATCAACCTCTCGACCGACCTGATATATACCTACCTCGACCCGAGGATAAGATATGACTGAAGCGACCAAAGCCCCGCGCAGGATATCATCCGGCTTCAACAGCCGGCTGGCCGGTTATTACTGGGAGCGGCTGAAGAAGAACAGGCTGTCGCTGGTGGGACTGGGCTTCATAGCACTGCTGGCGCTGCTGGGCATCTTCGGCCCGCTGTTTGCGCAGGACCCGCAGCACACGGACTTCAACGTCAAAAACCTGCCGCCGCTGGGCTTCTCCATCCAGGAGTCCATCTACGATATCAAGACCGACAGCTTCACCACCACGACTTTACCGGGCAGGCCTGACCACCCTCTGGGGACGGACAGCAAGGGCCGCGATATGCTGGCCATGCTGATATCTGGCTCGAGGATATCGCTGCTGGTGGGCCTGCTGGCCACGGGCATCGCCATCTTCCTGGGCACGCTGATCGGCGTGCTGGCAGCCTACGCCGGCGGCTGGGTGGACAACGTGCTGATGCGCTTTACGGACATCATGATGACCTTTCCCTTCTTCCTGCTGCTGGTGCTCATCGTGTTCATACTGGGGCCCAGCCTGACCATCATCGTGGCCGTCATCGGCCTGACGGGCTGGACAGGCGCGGCCAGGCTGATACGCAGCGAGGCGCTCTCACTGCGCACGCGCGATTTCATCACCGCCTCCAAGGCGCTGGGCGCCAGCGACTCGCGCGTCATCTTCAACCACATGATACCCAATGTCATCAGCCTGGTCATCATCATGGCCACGCTCTCCATACCCGGTGTGATCATGGCCGAGGCGGCTTTGAGCTTCATCGGCATGGGAGACCCCATGAGCACGAGCTGGGGCACGATTCTGAACACAGGCCAGCATACCATGGACACTGCCTGGTGGGTGGCGGTGGAGCCGGGCATCATGCTCTTCCTGACCGTGCTGTCCTTCAATTTCTTAGGCGATGGGCTGCGTGACGCCTTCGACCCGCACTCCATCATCTGAAGCTGACAACGATTATAATTTGAATGTGATGAACGATACCGTACTGGAAGTAAGCGGGCTCAAGACCTGGTTCTACACGCGCCGGGGCATAGTCAAGGCCGTCAACGGCGTGGACTTCGCCTTGAAAAAGGGCGAATGCCTGTGCCTGGTGGGCGAATCGGGCTGCGGCAAGTCGGTCACGGCCCTCTCCATACTGCGCCTGTTCGACAGCCCGCCCGGCAAAATCGTGGAGGGTCGGGTGCTTTACGGCGGGGTGGACCTGGCCACCTGCCCGACGGCGTACCTGCGCCAGGTGCGCGGCAAGGACATCGCCATGGTCTTCCAGAACGCGCAATCGGCGCTCAACCCGGTGTTCACGGTCGGCGACCAGATCCTCGAGCAGATCAACACGCATGGCGGGCTGAGCCACAGCGAAGCTGTTTCCAAAGCTAAGTCATTACTGGAAGAGATGCGGATACCGGAGGCGGAGCGGGCACTCAGGATGTACCCGCACCAGATGTCCGGCGGCATGAAGCAGCGGGCCATGATTGCCATGAGCCTGTCCTGCGACCCGACTATTTTGATAGCTGACGAGCCGACCACGGCCGTGGACGTGACCATACGCGCCCAGATCATCAGCATTCTGCATGAGCTCAAGGCCAGGCGCAACATGTCCATCATCTTCATCACCCATGACCTCTCGCTGGTGAGCGAAATAGGAGACCGGGCCGCCGTTGTCTATGCCGGAAAGGTGGTGGAGGTGGCGCCGGTCGAGACCATTTTGAAGAAGCCGGCGCATCCCTATACTGTTGGGCTGATAAGCTGCCTGCCGGACATATCCACCGACGCCGAGCGGCTGCCCTCCATACCGGGCAGCGCGCCCAACCCCATCGACGTTCCGGCCGGCTGCCCTTTCCATCCCCGCTGCCCGAAGGTGATGGATATCTGCCGCACAGTCGAGCCTGAATTCTGCCAGCTGTCGCCCGTCCAGGCCACGGCCTGCCACCTCTACGACACGGGGGTGAAGGGATGAGCAGCAAGGTGCTGCAGGTAAAGGAGTTGAAGAAATACTTCCGCGTGACGGCGGGGCTGATACCGCGTCCGCTGGGCGAGATAAAGGCGGTGGACGGCGTGTCGCTGGAGATTGGCCAGAGTGAGGTGCTGGGGCTGGTGGGCGAGTCGGGCTGCGGCAAGTCGACGCTGGGCCGGACGATACTAAGGCTGGAGCAGCCCACCGGCGGCGAGATCATCTTCAACGGCATGGATGTGGCCGCATTGAACAAGCAGGAGCTGCGCAAACTGCGCGGCAAGATGCAGATAATCTTCCAGGATCCGGACTCGTCGCTCGACCCCCGGGTGACCGTGGGAGGGTCGATCGAGGAGGCGCTGATCGTCCACGGCGTGGCCGACCCGGCCGAGAGAGCCGGGCGCGTGGCCGCGCTGATGGAAAAGGTGGGGCTGGAGGCGGGCTTCGCCGAGAGGTATCCGCACGAGTTCAGCGGCGGCCAGAAGCAGCGCATAGGCATCGCCCGTGCGCTGGCCATGGACCCGCAGCTGGTTATTGCCGACGAGCCGGTGAGCGCGCTGGACGTCTCAGTGCAGGCGCAGATACTCAACCTGATGATGGATATACGCGACAGGGAGAGGCTGGCCTATTTATTCGTGAGCCACGACCTCTCCATCGTGAAATACATGTCGGACAGGGTGGCCGTGATGTACCTGGGCAAGATAGTCGAGCTGGCGGAGAAGGAGGAGTTCTTTAAAAACCCGCTGCACCCCTATACCGAGGCCCTGCTTTCAGCTATTTCCAGCCTGCGCCCGGCCGGGAAGGAGCGCATCATTCTTAGAGGCGACGTGCCCTCACCGCTGAATCCGCCCTCCGGTTGCCGTTTCCACACGCGCTGTCACAGGGTGATGCCCATCTGCCCGCAGGTGGAGCCGGAGTTCAAGCAGCATGCTCCCGGTCACTTTGCTGCCTGCCACCTTTACCCTTAGCCGCAGGCAGCGCTTTGACCATGTAGTGCCCCTCCAGGCTGTAGCCGCACTCCGTCCTGAAGTATTCCCTGGCGCCCACGCCGCTGATAACGGCAATCTTGCTTGCCACGAACTCTTCCGACGCTATCCGCTCGGCCTCCTTAAGCAGCTGCAGTCCCAGCCCCTGGTGCTGCGCGGCCGTGCCATCCCTCAGGCCCAGCGGAACCTCGGGACCGAAAACGTGTATCTCGCGAACGGTGGCGGGGAATATATCGTGCGCCCCGATGCGCAGTCTGAGCAGGCCGAAGAGCGTGTCGTTCTCATCGTTGAAGGACAGGAATATCTCATGGCCGTCCGAGGCCTCGTAGTCCAGCCTGCGCAGCAGCGGCTTGCCCGGCTTATAGCCGTCGCGCAGCCTGTGGCCGTACTCGCGGCAGCGTATGCACCTGCACTCGTACCCGCCGGCCTTCATGGCCTGCCTGACCGAGGACCTGAGCGCCAGGTCTTTACATCCCGCCACTATGAACCTGGTGGGTATATCGCGCATCACGCGCGGTATGCGCACGTACTCAGGCACCAGCCTCTTGATGCCGACCATCAGCTCCACCGTCTGCTCCATGCTGCGGGGCTGATATCGTCCTTCCTCGTACCACTTTTCAAGCTGGGTGCCTTTGACCACCAGCGTGGGGTAGAGCTTGAGGCCGTCCGGCCTGAGGTCGGGGTTGTTGAAAAGCATGTCCGACATCTCCAGGTCGTGCCCCATACTGGAGCCGGGGAGGCCGGGCATCCAGTGGTAGTAGACCTTGAGCCCGTATCGCTTAAGCAGGGAGGTGGCGGCGATCACCTCATTAACGGTATGGCCGCGGCGCACCGTGCGGTAGATATCGTCGTCCAGCGTTTGCACGCCCAGCTCGACGCGCGTGGCGCCGAACTCCAGCATGCGCCGCACGTCGGCCTCGCTGCACCAGTCCGGCCTGGTCTCAATGCAGAGGCCCACGCACCTGTGGGTTGCCGTCTGGTTGATGATCTTGGCCTGCTCCAGGTCAGCCGAATCGCAGCCGTTCAGTGCGTCATAACATCCCTTGATGAAGCTGCGCTGGTAGTCGGGCGGACAGGCCGGGAAGGTTCCGCCCATGATGATGAGTTCTATCTTGTCGGCGTGGTGCCCCATGTTTGAGAGGACCTTGAGGCGCAGCTCCACCTGCTTGCCGGCGTCATAGCCGCAGGCCAGCGCCCGCAGCACGGCGGGGGACTCGGGCGTGTAGCTCTTGGGCGCCTCGGGGTAGGTGGGGCAGAAGACGCAGGAGCCCGGGCAGGGGCCCGGCCTGGCCATGACCGCCACGGGCGTTACGCCGGAGATGGTCCTGGAAAGTTTCTTGACCACGTGATTCGCCTGCATGATTATGTTATATTTGGACTTTGAAAGTGTAGCAAATTGCACTGGGGCTCACAAAGGGGCTTGAGTTGAACGGGTACGACGAGATAGCCGAGAGCTGGTACAACCGCCGGCACTGGACGCGCTTTAAAAAGGAGCTGGAGGATGTCGCAACGCGCTGGAAGGGTGGACGGCTGCTGAACGTAGGCTGCGCCCATGGGCCGGACTTTCTGCCCTTTAAGGACGGCTTCGAGCTGTGGGGGCTGGACTCTTCGGCCCGTATGATAAGCCTGGCGGTGAAATATGCCGCCAAGTTCGATTTCAGCCCCGGCCTGGTCGTGGGCGAGGCCGCCTGCCTGCCCTTCAAGTCCGGGTCTTTCGACTGCGTCATATCGGTCGCCACCTATCACCATCTCAAGACGCCGCAAGCCAGGGCGCAGGCCTTCAGCGAACTGCGCAGGGTGCTGAGGCCGGGCGGCGAGGCCTTCATCACGGTGTGGAACCGCTGGCAGAGGGACTTCTGGTTTCAGGGCCGGGAGGTCACGCTGCCCTGGAGGAGCGGGCAGGGCCAGGTGATGCGCTACTATTACCTTTTCAGCTACGGGGAAATCCAGCGCATGCTGGAAGATGCGGGATTAAAGGTGCTGAAGATATATCCTGAGAGCGGTTACAGGTTGCCTTTCAAGTATTTCTCAAGAAATATCTGCGTGCTGGCTGCGGCGGTCTAGTCGGGTAGCTGAGGGCTGCGCTGGAGCTCCATGCCCACTTCATCCGGGCCGGTGGAGAGCGCGATGGGAATGAAGGCTTTGACCACGGCGGGATCGAACTGGGTGCCTGCGCACTTCTCCAGCTCGAGTATGGCCTGCTTGAAGGTCAGCGCCCCCCTGTAAGGCCTTTCGGATATCATGGCTTCGAAGGCATCCGTCACGCACAGTATGCGAGCCTCAACCGGTATGTTTTCGCCCTTGAGCCCTGAGGGGTAACCCGTTCCGTCCCAGCGCTCGTGGTGGTGCCGGACGGCTGCCAGGCACGAGCTCAGGCTGGGTATGTGGCCTACGATGGTCGCCGATAGCTTGGGGTGCTGCTTGAGCAGCTCCCACTCCTCGTCCAGCAGCTTTTCACTTTTGTTGAGGATGTTGTCCGGGATGCCGACCTTGCCGATATCGTGGAGCAGCGCCGCGGCGCTGATGATGGCCACCTGCTCGGGAGGCAGGTTGAGCGCTTCGGCCACGGCCACGGAGTAGCGGCTCACCCGGCGGGAATGGCCGTAGGTATATTTGTCCCTGGCTTCCAGCGTTGCCGCCAGCGCATAGATGGTGCTCAGCACCTCGGCCTCGGCGTTGGCGCTGACCGAGGGCTCATTGAGCGAGAACAGGGTGCGGGAAGCGATGGAGGTCCTGTTCTGGCCGGTGCGCTTGGAGTAGTAGAGTGCCATGTCGGCGGCGTAGCACAGCTCGTCCAGCGTGGAGCCGTCGCCCGGCCAGGAGGCCACGCCGATGCTGACCGATAGGTCGAGCTGCTTGCTGGACATCTCGTAGGCTATCTTCTCGCGTATGCGCTCGGCCACGCTGAAGGCGTCCATGGTGGATGAATGCGGAAGTATAATGGCGAACTCGTCGCCGCCGTACCTGAACGACAGGTCGGAGGACCTGACACCACTTTCCACCATCATGGCGGCGCGCACCAGGATGCGGTCTCCGGCCTGGTGGCCGAAGGTATCGTTGTATTTCTTGAAGTTGTCCAGGTCGATAAGTATCAGTGACAGCATATCGCCGTACCTGGAGTGTCGGTCTATCTCCTCCCTGAGGCGTTCATCGAAGTGCCTCCTGTTGAAAAGGCCGGTTATGCCGTCGACGCGGGCTACTTCCTCGGTCTTGGCGTACAGCCGGCTGTTTTCAATGGGTGCCGCTATCTGGATGGCCAGGTGTTCCATCAGCATCATCTGCTCCGGCGTATAGGCCTGGGCCTTCTTGCTGCCAAGTATCAGGACGCCTATCACCGAGCCCTTATTGACCAGAGGGAGGTAAAGCACGGACTTCAGGCCGCGCCTGGCGTGCTCGTCGGCCGTCCAGAACCGCTTGCTCTTGGCCAGGTTGGGCTCATAGAACGGCTTCTTGTTGATGACCACCCACTCCGTTGCCGTGTTGCCGATGGGGATTTTCTGGCCTGTGGACCAGGCGGAGCCCACCTCGGTGGAGATGGCGGCAAAGTATATCTCGTTGCCCTCGACCAGCGCGATGGCCGCATAGTTGACCTCGACCACCTCCTTCAGCTCATTCACGAAGGCATCGTAGACTTCCTGGATGTTGAGGCTGGAGGATATTACGCCAGCCAGCCGGTTAATCAGTGACAGCTCCTGCTCCCTCTTCTTAAGCTGGTCCTGCAGGTACTCCTTTTCCAGGCTGGTGGCGATATCGTTGACTAATCTCTCTGACAGGTTTATGTCTTCAAGGGTGTACCTCGACTTGTTCAGCTTCTCTCCCAGCGCCAGTATGCCTACGATCTTGCTGCGGCTGAGGATGGGGAAGAACAGTTGGATACCAAGCTCTGAGATAGACTGTCGCTCGTCTTTCCAGACTCCCCTGAACTCCGGGTCGATCTCAAGTTTTTCATAAGTTAGATACGTGTTGTTGGTCTGCAGCCAGCGTAAAATGGGGCTGTCGTTTTTCATGACGAAGAACGGCCTGTCTTCTTTTAAGGGCACCGCGAAGCGTATGTAAAAATCTCCCGTATCCTGCCTGGGCAGCATTAGGAATGACTGCCCGCACCTTACGGAACCACATAACAGAGTCAATATTTCATTGCCGAGCTGGTCCAGACTGATTAGGCCTTTGATACGGTTTTTGCTGAAGTTGATGAGTTCGCGACGATATTCATAACTTTCGCGATAGAACAGACGATCAATTTGCCTGGAGGCAAAATTGCGTATTTGGAATATAATTAATAAGACTACCAGCGCAATAGCAATACCTATGGCAAGCACTACCGGATCTAAATCGACTTTAAAAATGAATTGTGGAATTGTCAGGAGCAATAGGTAAATGAGTACGCCAAACATGGCCATGAACAGGAGAGTGAGGCCTCTTCGCAGTACTATTCGCAGGTCTAGTAAATGGTGCTTAATTACTGTGTAGGTGAGAATGATGGCTAGAACACAGTTACCCACAATAGGAATGGGGTAATCTTGTCCTATTTTAATTCCCGCTGTTGATGAAATTATTATTGCCAGCGAAACTCCTATTATCAGATAGGTCATTTGATTGTGCCGTTCGGGATCTGAAACGGAACGGAGCTTTCTCCCTATCCGTATAACATCCACGGCCAGTAAGCCGTAGTTGTACAGCATTACGGGAATAATCCCAAAACCATAAATGGGAATTGGGTCCGGCTCGAATTTAACGGATTGCGGTAAAAATGCCAAGACAAATACAACGCATAGGCCGGTAAATAAGTAAACGACCTGAAACTTAGGCTTTTCTGGTTCGAAAAAGGTCTTCAGGTAATAGTGCAACGGCGCAATTGATAAACACAGTAGGGAGATGGTAATTTTAGCCAGCCATAACTTCTCGGGCGTGAAGTATTCGCTTCGGAATAGAAAAGTACCAAAGCTCCAGATCATCATGCCTGCCAGAAACATGGTAAATAGCTTCTGGTCCCTTTGTAGGGGACGGTTGGCATAGAGCACGATCAGCAGGGGGATATAGGCAATTGTCGCTATCAGCGACATGATTACAGATATGTTCATAGTACTAATCAGATACGATACCTTCCCATTATGTGAGCAAGTTAAATTAAATGTCAAGAAATTTGGTCGTATCTGCGGGGTACTAGGACTAAAGTTCTATCGATAAACAAATTGAGCGGACGCAGTAGCGGCCCGTTCAATTGAAGCTCCAAGTGTTGACCGATTATTGAGAGATGGTTAGTTTTTCACTCGATTTCGAGGCTGTTTGCGCAGCTACGGCCTCTTCTTTCAGGAGAATAGATAGATCGCTGTCGCTCACATTCATATGCCTGGGCTTTAAGTGGGCGAGATCAGCACCTTGAGCGCGTCTAAGGCTGATATAATAATCAAAGGCGCCTTTGGGTAAAAAGGTTACTTCCACAGGCATGGAATTAAGTACATTCTCCACATTGCAATATGGTAATCCATTGTCCATGTCCCTCAGTCGCGTATAGATTGTTTCTGCAATTTGCCGTTCGGACATATTGGGCTCATCTTTTGGCTCTATATACAGGTGCAATACCGTTGCCTGGTCTTTGTGTTCCTTGCGTGCTGCCCAGTCAACATGAGGTATTCCCGTGTTAAGTACAGCCTGCCAGACTACTCTCTCAGTCAACCGGATAAAGCCTCCGATATCAAGAGAATCGTCGACCCTGCCGTAAAACTCCATTTGGGGTATGTTAATATTCAACGTGTCATTTCTTAAAGAGGTTATCGTGATAACATCGCCCGTACGATATCTTATTAGAGGGCAACCATGGAAGCTGGATATAACCATCTCATATTTCGTCCCTGGCTTAACTTCATTGAGAAGCACTGTCTTAGGGACGTAGTTCTTGTCTTCCTCGCATCTGGTGTATTCATCTTCAGACAGGAACTCAAGGAAGTTCAGGCTGGGTATGAAAGTCATGCTGCGGTAATCCCAAGTCTGCGTTGCCACGAATCCCGCTTCAGTGCTGACGAATACGTCGAGCGGATATCTACCCCATGTTTCTTTTATTACATCGCGAAAGATTGTACCGTCTCCTCCACTTGTCAGGATACCCTTCACAGAGAATAAATCTTTAGGTAGAAGCCTGCGCCCAGCAAGTTTACTTTTTAATAATCCTCCCATGATTCTGAGAAGGGCACGCGGTTGCTTGAGCAGCGGCATAATTTTAGCCTTACCCATCTGCTGGTTGAATTTTTCTCCTATGGCAACCAGCGCTATTGTCAATCCAAAATAAAAGTCGAAACCCTTGGATAGTGCCTCTTTGAAACTAAGCGCCAGCCTCTCCTCAAACTCCAATTTTTGCGCCTCTTCTAGCGGTGGCATACTTACGTATCCCAGTTCATCGCAGGCTAAATATGCATAGGTGCCTGATGTATAAGGTAGGGGCGCCACAGCATAAACGAATTTCTGTTTCGGCTTTATGCCCGACGTATCGCCTTTACGTTCACAACTGGAAATCAGTGCCATGGCACCGCAAAGCTTACCCGTCTCCCTGGCGTATTCTTCGGTAAGTGGTACCCATTTAATTGCTTCCCAATTGAAAGGGTACTCGTTTGACCTGCCCGAGGAATGCTGCCAATAAAGCGTTTTCCCTGGCAATCTATCCTCCATCTTTTCACTTAGTTCAGGGCAATAGTCGGCGTACGTGGTTAAGGGGACCCTCTTTCTAAACTCATCCATATCCTGTGGCATCGTCTCTCCGAAAATCTTCCGGCCGATGAATGAGTTGTTCAACAACTCGATCTGCTCAAGCAACAGGCTCTTCTGTACTGCCATGAACTGGTCGATGTTGTAGTCAAGGAAACCGCAGCACATCTTCCACAACTCGTCCTTCCGTCCCGCTCGAAGTAACTCTTTGACCGTGGGCATTGATCCACCTCCAAAATGCAAACGAGTAACACTATTACATGGATTGAAACAGCCAGGGAAGTGATTGTCTTCTAGAATATAGTTCCATCAAATAAGAATATCAGCCTCTTTCAAATGCGTAAATTGATATATCAATACTGTGTGATGTAAGTAGTTGTACTAATATTTTTTGGTCCTGACGGTTTTGCTCAGCCCCTGAAGTTTCAGGCTGAGCCTGTCCAGTTCGCCGTCCGTGGGTTGTTTGCCAATCTCCAGACCGTAGCTGAGAAAGAACTCCATAAAGCTCCTGAGCAGGTCCCTGATACCCTCCTCGAACTGCTGCAACTCGTCCTTGGTGACAAGGTTGCTCTGCTCAGGCCTGGCCGTATGCTCGAAGTGGCTGTCGATAATAAAATTAATGAACTCAGAGACGCTCATGTCGCCGCGGTTTTCCTCGATTTTCTGCACCGTATCCGTATCAAGTATCAGCATTCGTTTTTCCGACATAGGCATCTCCTCCGTTATCTTTTCTAGCTATCTGGCGAAGGTTTAAAGCGTCCAGGACGGCTTCAATGCTCTGGCGCAGAGTATGTCCCCTGTCAGTCACAACGTAGGCAACTGACGGATTGCCAACCTCAACCTCGTCGACCAGCCCCTGGGCTACGAGGAACTTGAGATATTTCTGAATCTGCCTGTAACTCATATTGGCGCTGTACATCATCTCGGTCTTCCCAGCCCCGTTTGCGCCAATTCTCAGCATCTCGCTGATAATCTCAATATTAGATCGCCGCTGGTTCATTTCCCGTGCCCGGCATCACCTGTACATCGTAGAGACACGCGTGTCCGAGTAATATATAACTCTTTGCATATGTTGTCAACAACGATTGCGACCTGCTTCGGGGCATTGGTTTTCATGCCGGGCTAAGGCTTTTTGAAGAGCTGCAGGAAGCGGTCCTGATACAGCTTCCACAGGTTCCAGCGCTGCAGCTCGCTGGCCAGCTCGGGAGCATATGCCAGGTCCTTCCGTGCCATCTCGAAAAGCTCTTCAATGCCTTCCCTGGCATCTTTGGGTACGCCCTGCTCGTCTATATTGAAACGCCCCCGGCCGTAGAGCTCAGAAAAGTTGCGATAAGCGGAGTTCCTGGTCAGCTCAAAGGTGAACTTGATGAGCGAGACGTCCCACATCTCTTCCACTCCTCTGATAACGGCGCTCAAAGGGTCATTGCTCGAGTCTATGCGGTTGTTGATATTTTCCAGCACGGCAGGCAGAGACTGCGTGACGATATTCATCTCGATGTTCTCGTTCTTATAGGAATAGAGGATGCCCGGCTCATGAGGATTTTGCTCGGCCATCATCTGGAGGTAGCGTTTAGCGGGGCCGCTGAAGCCCTCCAGGCTGATAAGGTATGACGGGGTCACTATTTTGGGCCTGGCAGAAATAACCCTGCCCTCCCTGACAACGTTCACTTCCTGCATCAGCTCTGTCACCATGTAGTAGTATATGTTGGTGCTGCCGAAGGTGGCCAGCTGCTGTCTGGGCGGCCTTATCACCAGTGTATTTTCGATGGCGGATTTTATTTTTTCGTCTGCATCCATCGCTTCTATTTTAGCTAAAAATACATCTCAATGGCCTGGAAGTTGCGTTTTATCTGGTCCCGGCCCCGGATGACCCCGTTGGGTTCTGTGTTATGGCCGGGCACCAGGTACTCGGTATCCAGCCGCGACAGGCGCTGGATGCTGTTTCTAAGCAGTTGAATGTCCCCTCCCGGGAAATCGGTCCTGCCGACGCTCATGAAGAAAATCACATCGCCGGTTATGAGCACTTTCTTGTCCGGAACGTAGAGGCACACAGAGCCGGGCGAATGGCCCGGCGTGAGCATTATCTCGAGCTTAAAGGCGTTATTGCCCGGGCTGAATATGCCTTCCTTCAGAAAATAGGCGGGCGTGAAGCCTGGCGGCTTCATACCGAACATGCTGAACATGACCTTGCCGATTGTGGTCCTGAATTCATCTTCCTCTTTGGACATCGTTACCCGGGCGCCACTTTTCTCTATTACCAGGTCGTTGGCTTCGCAGTGGTCGGGATGGCAGTGCGTGTTGATTATCAGCCCCGTATCTTCAATTTTGATTTCGTCCCCGGCCATGGCCTCTTCAAGGCTGCCCAGGCAGTCTTCATCCATTTCATTGGCCACGTGGCCCGGGTCGACGATAATGTGGGGTCTATCTCTTTCAAGGACATCGGAGAAAACGCATGTATTGCAGTTGTTGCCCATGCCCTGCCAGATATAGCAATACAGGCTATCGGTTAATTTTACGGAGCGGTGGTTTGTCATGGGTCACTTCCATGCGCGATTTTAAATCAAATTGATGAGCAGGTGGAAAGCTGTATCAATATTTTTATGGGTGTCTTCGCCCAGGGCCTCGATGATGGAGCCGGCAACCAGTATGATCTTGTCTTCCTCCGTTTCACCCAGGACTCCGATCAGCTGCTTGATCCTGGCGCTGAGCCGTGCCTGCTGCTCGGCAGGGAATTTCTTAGATTTGGGCAGCGCCAGCAGCGGGCTGGCGAAGAGTATCGGCCGTATTAACGCGCTCTCATAGACGAAGCGTGTTTGCCTGTTAGTTTTTGATATGTTCCAGGCCAGCTGGTCGTCTTCAACCGGCTTGACCCACTCCAGGCCGTAAGTGAACTGGCAGCTAATATAGTCATGACTGATAAGCAGCTTGCTGGCTTCAAAGTCTTTCACCGCCATGGAAAGCTGAAAGAAGACGTCTTCCAACTTCTCAGTTTCAACGCCCTTGACCATTGCTGTGTGGCGGCAATCTTCCGGGATCTGGAAAATGCTGTATTCCAGCGCCCCGTGCAGGATGGTGTGCGCCGCTTCATGACGTATGGCGCCCGCCCTGCCGGTCTTGCTGTAACGGGCCAGGCGCTGCTGGCATATGAGCAGTCGAGGGTACCCGCGTAAAACGTCGTGCGTACAGGCTGACGTGCTGTCGAAAGCGCCTGCTGACAGGCCGTGTTTAAATTTTTCCTGGCGCAGGAAGAGGCTGAGGTTATCCTCGTTATCGAAAACGTAGACTTCCACTTTGTAGGGGACACGGTCTCCGAAGCGCTTGTAGCAGTCGTTTAATACCTCGGAAACCTCTTTTTTGAAACCGCCTGAAACATTGCCGCGCGCATAATAGCTGAGGTCAAGCGTATTCATATCTGGTTAAGACAAAGATATCAATCTTGCGCGGTAAAGTCAACAATCGTGCTACAATGGGAAATACTCAGCGGCCGAGGTGTAAATAATGAAGAGATTGTGGGCCCCCTGGAGAGTGGAATATATACTGAATGCGGATAAGGCCAAAGGCTGCATACTGTGCGACAAGCCGCGTGAAAAACACGATGCAGCCAACTATATCCTGTTCCGGGGCAAGCTGAACTTCATTATACTGAACGCCTATCCTTATTCCCCGGGCCATTTGATGATAGCCCCCTACCGTCACATCGGTAATCTAATAGATTTGAAGTCTTCCGAAGCCAGGGAGCATGTCGAGCTGGTACAGCTTGGCATAAAGCTGCTCAGTGCGGTCATCAAGCCTGCCGGTTTCAACATCGGCATGAATATCGGCAGGGTTGCAGGCGCCGGTATAGAGAGCCACATACATACCCACGTAGTGCCGCGCTGGAGCGGTGACAATAATTTCATGAGTGTGATAGCAGATACCAGGGTCTTGTCCGAAGGGCTGAGTGCTATGTACGCCAAGTTGAAAAGGGGGCTGGCTGACTTAAAGGACTGAGTCGACCGGGTATCAGGGCAGCAGGGATTTTTCCAGCGTCTTTTCGCTTTCCATGGTCGTCATCACGATAATACGGTCATTTTCTCTGAGCACGGTGTCCGCGCCCGGTATGCGCGGCCGTTCGCCTTCCCGCATCACGAGCGCGATGGTGGTATCGGCCGGCAGCCTGAGATGCCCGATGGGTTTTCCAACGGCCGGCGAATCCCGGCTAACCATCAACTCCACGAGTTCTTCCATTTGCCCGCTCATGGTCAGCAGGTGAATTAACGGATGAGCAGGTATTTCCTGCTCAACATGTTCCAGGATGGTGTTGGTTACTGAGATGGTGGCGTCGATGCCCAGCTTTCTGAATATCTGTTCGTTGTGGGGATTATTCACCAGTGAAATTGTCCTGGGAACCTTGAACCTGTGCTTGGCCACCTGGCAGGTAACCAGGTTGTCTTCATCCTGGCTGGTGGTGGCAATGAGTATATCGGCCCGATTGAGCCCCGCCTCAGACAGCACTGCGGTCTCGCAGCCGTCGCCGCGCATACAGCAGCTGCCTAGCTCATCCTCCAGCCGCTCGCATTTTCTGACCTCCCTCTCTATTATCAGCACCTCGTGTCCCTGGCTGAGCAGGGCCTTGCTGAGGTAATAGCCGATATTTCCTCCGCCGACAATGACAATATAAAGGGATTTAGCCATTTCTATGGTTTCTCCAGCCTCTGGAAAAGCAGGTCTGCGAAGACCTCCGTGGGGCTGATGGATTCAAGTCCCAGCTGTTCGTAGATGTCTTTTCTCAGTGGATCATAAATGCGGCAGATCACGCGCTGCACGTTAAAGAGATATTTTGCTATCTGGGCCGCCATCACGTTCCTGTTATCGCCCTGAGTCAGGGCGATGAAGGCATCGGCCTCCTCAATGCCCGCCTTGCGCAGCATGTCTTCGTCGGTGCCGTTACCTATCAGTGCGGTGCCGCTGAAGGTGGGTGGCAGCCTTCTAAAGCTGTAAGCATCCAGGTCGAGGACGGTTACCTTATGGCCCGCCGCGTCGAACATGGCGGCAAGCTTGCCGCCCACGCGGCTGCATCCCATGATGACGATGTTTTTCTTATTCGGTTTTACGGCTTCGGTTCCCGGCATATTATCACTCTACAGGGAGCTTCCTCCAGCACGTGGGGCACGGCGTTGCCCATGGTGAAGGAGCCGAATCTCTTCTTGTAATTGATGCCCATAATTATCATGTCAACCGAGTTCTGCCTGGCCACTTCAATTATCGCCGGCCCGACCTCGCGTGCCTGAATGATCTCGGTCTCGACATCAAAATCGCGTTCCTGCGCATACTCCTCGGCCTCGAGTAAAACTTTTTCGGCCGCTTCCATATCGGGCCTAATTATAGCATCCACCGGTAAGCTGCGGTTAACCTCGATGACATAGACGATGAATATCTTGGCCTTGGAACGCCTGCCTATTTTACAGGCCAACTCTACGGCTACCTGATCTACACCATTGCCGCGTGCTGCCACCAGAATTTTGTTTATTTCCATACAGCCAGATCCCCGCTAACCAACATTATAGTTTTAACATGTTCACTCTTACAATAGCTTTTAAGCTGAAGCCTCCACAATAGGCAGGGTGTCCGGCGCAGCTTCTATTTTACGTCTCCGGTGCGTGTACCAGTAAATGACCAGCCCAAGCAGTACCCATGCGGTGCCGACCCAGCGGCTGTAGGGCTGCATGATAACCACCACTATCCAGACCATCACTGTGCCGAGAAGTCCAAGGATGGCCGTGATAGGCAGATAGCGCCCCTTGATTTTCACGTTTAAGCTGAGCCGGAATGGCCTCTCCGCATCAGGCATCTTTATACGCAGGGCCAGTATTGAGGCATGGGCGATAGCAAAGGACATCATGGAGCCGAAAGCATATAGACCGCCCAGGTTGGAATACATATTGGGCGCAAGGAACCCCGGCGATTGCAGCAAGATGGCAACGCTGGAAAATATGATGATGGAGTAGTAAGGTGTCTTGAAGCGGGGGTGTACTTTTCCCAGCAGGCCGGGGACCAGCTTGGCCTGGCTGAGGGAAAAAGAGAGCCTGGAAATGCCCAGGAGGCCGGCATTGGTGGCTATGAGCAATATAGTAGCTGCCAGCACGGCCACCAGGACGGGCAGCATACCCTGTATGGAGCTTACCACCCAGGTGAAGATGATTTGAGTGGCGGGATTGCTGAACCACTTAACTGCCAGCTCTCCGGGGATTATTCCAAATGAGAGCCGGTTGGCGATTCCGGCAATGGGGTCTGTAGACCAGTTTTGAACCAGCTCGACCGGTGTCATGGTAGAAAAGGCGGAGACCGATATCCCGGCATAAACGACCAGCACAACAACGGTCATGATGGCCAGCGCCCTGGGGGCGCGGACCTCCGGCCGCTTGGTCTCCTCCGCCATCTGCGATATAGTTTCCAGCCCGGTAAAGGCAATCGCAGCTATGGCAATGCCAAATAACATGTCCTGTGGCTGGGGCCAGTAGTTCATGATTCTCTCTATAATGATCTGTGGGTTAAAGAAGAATAGTACTGCCAGTATTATCAGCAGTGCCTGCGTTGCCAGGTCGAGAATAGCCAGCGTGATATTCAGAATTGATGACTCTCTGACGCCGATGATATTGATCACCATCAGGAAGGCCACGACGGACATGGCGAAGCTCGTCATAACCAGCGGCGATGTTTTTAACGGTGCCCAGAAAAGGCCCAGGTAGGAAGGGATGGCGAACGAAGAAATGGAAATGGTCACAATGTATCCGAACATCAGGCCCCAACCGGCTATGAAGCCTGTGAAATCATTGAAACCGTGCCTGGCAAAGCTGGCGGAACCTCCCGATTCGGGGAACATGGCGGTGCCCTCGGCGTAGGACATGGCGGTGAACACGAAGATGATACCGGCCAGCCCCAGCGCCAGGGGCGTAGCGCCGCTGGCAGCTAGAGCTACAACACCCAGGGCATAGTAGATGGATGAACCGACATCCCCATAGGCAATGCTGAAAAGATGGGTGGTGCGCAGCACGCGCCTGAGCGGCCGTATCTTGAACCTTTCGGGGCGGATGAACTTATCGCCGGGCCTGATCTGCCAGTTATTTTTCACTTTTTAGTGTATTGAGGTGCAACTGATGGGGCAAATTGTAGTCTGGGCACATTATGTTGTCAAGACGTTTATTTCTGCGATGGACGTTGAAAAGACAATATATTCAAGTTAAAATGCGTGGCAAACACATAATATTGAGCGGAGGTAACAGCAATGGCGAGATATTTATTGATATTAGCGGCGGTCATTCTGGCCGTTCCCGGACTGCTGAGCTCCTGTGCTCCGGCAGCGAAAACGGACGTAACCCTATCTTATACCTGTGACGAGTTTTCCAGCGCGAAATCCATAGAAAAAAGCATCGATGCAACCGTTGGCAATAAGATAACCGTCAACCTCTGTTCCAACCGCACAACGGGCTATTCCTGGCCGGAAAAAGCTCAGATCAGCGATCCTCAGGTGGTAGAACAGACCAGCTATAAATGGGTTCCCCCGGAAAGCACCGGCGCCGTCGGAGTAGCCGGTACCGAGGTCTACACGTTCAAGGTTCTGCAGCCGGGCACCAGCACAATTTATTTGGAATACAGCCGGTCCTGGCAGGGGGGAGAAAAAGGCACCTGGACGTTCAAATTGAACGTGAATGCTCACTAGAGCCGGTCATTTCTTGACGCTGAAAGTATAAGAGCAGGCAACAATCATGGCTGCGGCGAAGGCCAGCAGCACAAGCACCTCTAAGGGCACTGGTATCACCGTGGCCGAGCTGCTGAGCGTCGCCCAGCGCAACATGTCCACTCCGTAGGTCATGGGGTTGATATAGCTGAAGTACTTCAGCCACTGCGGCGCGTCGGTCAAGGGAAAGAGCGCACCGCTGGTGAAGAACATCGGCATGATCACCAGGCTCATAATGAAGTTGAACCCCTCCATGCTGCTCATCAGCGAGGCAATCAGCAGTCCGACGCCTACCAGGCCTATTGCCAGCAGTATCATGACCGGTATCAGTAACGCGAAGGAAAGTGGCTCAAGCCTGATTCCGACCAGGAAGGAAAGCGGCAGAAGTATAAAACCCTGGATAAAGGCGCTGGTCCCGCTGCCCAGGGCCTTGCCGATAACTATCGAGGTCCTTGAAACCGGCGCAACCATTATTTCCTTGAGAAATCCGAACTCGCGGTCCCAGATTACGGATATGCCCGACCAGATGGAAGTGAACAGCAGGGACATGCCCAGTATGCCAGGGAAGATGAACATCTGATAATTGGTGATGCCTGGCATCTGAATGGCACGCATGCCGGAGCCAAAAACCAGCAGCCAAAGCAGGGGCAGGATGAGCGAAGAAATTATCCGTGACTTCTCCCGCCAGTAACGCAGCACCTCCCGGTACCAAAGGGCGCCGATCTTTCTGAACTCGTTCATCTCATCCTGCTTATGGTCCTCATGTGAGAGATCATCGGATTCTCCACTTCCTCGTCCCTTATTTCTCTGCCGGTGTAATGTAGGAATACGTCGTTAAGAGTGGGCTTGTGGATAGAGACTGATTTGACTTCTATATTCTCAGCGGCCGCGGTTTCGATGATCAGCGGCACCATTTTCTCAGCTTCGGAAAGGTTCAGCCTGACCTTGCTGTCGGTGGCCTCCACCCCGTAAGCGATATTTAAATTCTTCATCTTTAACACGAACTCTTGCGGCTGCCCGGTCACCACGGTTACGACATCTCCCTTAAGGCTGCCTATCAGACTGGAAGGAGTGTCCACAACCTTGATCCGGCCGAAATCAATTATCCCTACCCGGGTGCAAAGACGCTCAGCTTCCTCCATGTAGTGGGTGGTCAGAATTACGGTTATCTTTTCCTGCCTGGCCAGCTGCTCGATATGGTCCCAGAGAAGCTGGCGGGTCTGAGGGTCCAGGCCGAGCGTGGGCTCATCCAGGAAAAGGACCTTGGGATTATGCAAAAGACCACGGGCCAGCTCTAGTCTACGCCGCATGCCCCCGGAATACGTTTTCATGGGCGAATCCGCCCGGTCCGAGAGGCCGACCAGCTCCAGCAGGTCGTTTATCCTTTTTCCCGCTGCAGACACCGGAATGTCGTAGAGCGTGGCGTGGAGCTTCATATTTTCCCGGCCGGTGAGACGGTCATCGATGCTGGGGTCCTGGAAAACTATGCCTATGCTCTTACGGACTTTATTGGACTGCCTGATAATATCGAATCCATTGACCAGTGCGCTGCCTGACGTTGGAGCGACAATTGTACAGAGCATGGAAATGGCCGTCGTTTTGCCCGCCCCGTTGGGGCCGAGCAGGCCGAAAACTTCGCCGTATTCGATCTTAAGATTGAGCCGGTCAAGCGCCAGTATCTTGCCGTAGCTCTTGGTAAGATCGAAAGTCTCTATTGCCAAGGGTGTCTTCATCTTTTCTGACCGTCAATAATTATAAGTCCGGCGCGGTGAGCGACCAAATGACGCGGAATTATGCCGGCGATAGAGGCATACAGTCGGTTGAGCTGCGAACCAGGATTATTTACGTACTGAGGCCTTAAGATTGTCCGCAAACCGGGAGAGATATTCGTTGCCGGGTAGAATCGAAGAAAATATTTCAGCAGCCGCAGGAACGGATTTTTCCAGCGGCAGGCAAAACTGCATGGTAAGGAACCTTTCCCTCAAGGCTTTGACCTGGTTTTTAACGTTGCTATTGTTTGTAACACAGCCCGCCAGGTATTCGGCAAGCTGTTCAAAATCAGCCTCCTTCATGCCAAAACGCGTCATTTCCTGCGTGCCCATCCGTATTCCGCTGGAGCCGATAAAGCTGCCATCGTCCGGCAGCGCCTGGTAGTTGGTGATGATGTTGTTTTCTTCCAGCCGCCGTGCGATCTCCTCGCCTGAGGCATACTGCCTGACCCTGATCACCACCTGGTGGGTCTCTGTGAATCCGTCGGCCGCGTCTCCTTCTACGCTTATGCCCCTGTCGTGCAGGGCCCTGGCAAAGGCGCGCGCATTCTTGATGACCTGCGCTTGATATTCCTGCTTGAACTGGTTCATCTCGTAGGTTGCCATCAGAAGCGCCAGCAACGTTCCGAGGTGGTGATTGCTGGTAGAGCCCGGGAAGGCCCTTCCCTTGATCTCTATCCACAGCTTGTCGAGCCCGGTGTCCTGGCCCATGTTGCCTGCGACCACACCCCTTTGCGGGCCAAAGAAGGTCTTATGAGTACTGCCTGTTACAACGTCGGCGCCCTCTTCAAAGGGGGCCTGGAAGCAGCCGTAAAGGCCCAGCACGTGGGCCATATCAAACATTATCACGGGCCTGTTGCTCATATTTCGGGTAATCTCGGCTACATATTTCACCGGCTCCTTGTAGAGGAACATGCTTTTACCGAATATGACCAGCTCCGGCTTCACCGTCTCTATAAGTTCGCCCAGCAGGCTGGTGTCAGTTTTATACGGGTTGTCTTTCCTCACCGGGAAGTGGTAGATGTGCTCGCCGCCCGTGACGGGATTATCGGCCACAAAATTGAACAATGCCCCCATTGGCTGAGCGCTGAGGTGACCGCCCTTGGTAAGATCGTTGTTAATCACGGCCTTCATTTTTCTGAGAGGTTGATTTTTGGCCTTATCCCGGTTGAGAAACTTGACCATGGCCTTGAACACAACTTCGTTGGCCATATTGCCGCTGATGGGCCTCAACTCGATATTGGTGCAGCCGAAGTATGATTGAAGTTCTTTGCGCAGCTCTTCTTCCACGTCCCGGATGAAATCGGTCGCCTGGTAAAAATAGATCTCACTGCCCTTCATAGTCCGGTGTTCAGCGTAGCGGCCGCACGGATCACATATTTCGCATAACTTGACTATCAGGCTGGTGGTCGATTCCGAGGGAATAAGATTAATGCACTCCCTTTGCCGCCAATTGTTGTTCGCCGCGGTCCTTTCTATTAAATTTCGTATCTTGGTCTCAAAGTCTGCCATGGGTCGCCCTCGCTGATTATTTCTACTAAGGATACATTAACAGGCCGCTCTTTCTCAAACAATATTTGCTAAAACTACCTTTCAAATTTATCATATAAAGGATTTTGCCTTCTTTAGCATCCGGAGCTTGACGTGAAAAAAACTGAGCTGTTAACTCTGCTTGGCGCTGCGCTGTTTATTCTAGCAGGTTTCACCCTGACTGCGTGCAGCCAAACTCAGGAGGCAACGGGTGGTACGCCTGAAATCGCCTCACTGGTAGCCGACCCGGTGGCCATATATCCCGTTACATTCAGCAAGATCACCTGCTCCGCCATTACCAGGAACGGAGATGCTCTTAGCTACGAATGGGTAGCCAACGACGGCAGCATCATGGGCACGGGACCTGAAGTCACCTGGAAGGCGCCCAAAGGATACGGCGATTTTCACATTATGTGCACCGTGACCGATAGCCATGGAGGAGTGGCAAGCAAGACCGTCACGGTGAAAGTGATTGTACGGGACCCCACCACTCCCGGCTGCTGCCGATAATAAGCCGACCAGGCATCAAGACTTGCCATTCAGACATTAAGGCCAGATTGTACAATTAAGGGTGCTAATATATACTAGGCCACGCACCCGAGGTACTAAGCTGATGGGTACAAATGGCAGTCGTGCATCCATCCTCATCCTGGCGTTGTTATCCGGCGTTTTGCTGTGGCTGATTGCCTGCAGCCCTGCTACCAGCCTAAAGCTCTCCAACCTGAACCTGACCGCGCGCCAGTTCACCGGGCCTTCAAACATGACAGAGGCGATGGCGGCGGTCACCGGCACAGCGCAGAATGCCGGCAACGCTGCCATTAAAAACTGTGTCATCACGGTCACCTTCTTTGATGAAAACAAGAACACCATCGGCAGCGCCAACACTACCAGGGAAGCTATGCAACCGGGTGAAACATGGAACTTCACCGCACAATTGACCGGCAGCGATGCCTGGAAGGCACGAACCTACCAGATCAATGCCGCCAACCAGTGACAAAGGTCGTTGTTTTTAGATCGCGGTTTAGTTATACTGCTCTAACTTTCGCGAGGAGGGCGACGGAATAAGATGAAATATTTATACACGGCAGCCCTTGTTTTGCTTACAACTTCAGCATTTTTATTTGCGTGTGCCGCACCGTCCGCCAGCACGCAGCAACTGGCCATCCAGGGCCTGAATCCTGTACAGAATCAGACGTTGCCGGGGGGTACTGTGGTCGTACAGAGCAGCGTTGTGAATCCCGGCAATAGCCCGCTGACATATAAGTGGTCTGCCAGTGGCGGAGGATTCGGAGGATCGGGCGCCAACAATATGTGGCAGGCGCCATCGCAGGATGGTGTATATACCATAACACTGACAGTAGAGGACGGCAAAGGCGGTTATGCACAGGCCAGCACTGCCATCACGGTGACTAACAACAGGGCACCCATAATATCGAGCCTTACCAGTGATCCAAAGAACGTAACGCCGGGCGGCAGCACTGTTGTAACCTGCACAGCCAGTGATCAGGATGGCGATATCGTCAGATACAGCTGGAACGCCAGCGACGGTGTTATTACCGGATCAGGCAACAAGGTGTCCTGGAGTGCTCCCAATAAAACGGGTGACTTTGGCATTACCTGTGTGGTCAGCGATGGCAAGGGAGGCGAATCCAAGCAGACCTTGGTGATAAATGTATCGCCTTCGGGTAACACCATAACAATTAATCTGGTGAAGCAGGAGAGCGGAACGGTTTCCTCCAATAATGACAGGGATGTAACCCGTTACAGGGCGGGCGACGATGATAGGAACATCGTCTATCGCGCTTTCTTCAGCTTTGATATTTTCAGCCTGAATAAGACCGACGTCAGGATTGCCAAGCTTAAGTTCGGTCAGGGCAGAATTACCGGGGACCCTTTGGCCAATCTTACAGGCCTCAGGGTGTGGCGGGTGAGTTACGGAGGCGGGCTGCCCGACTTTAACATCACCGGTGACAACCTTTACTACGCAGGGGCTCTATTCAATACTCAGCCGGGGGATATAGATATAACCCCGGAGATAAAGAACCTCATCTCGGCGGGTGCGGACAGGTTCCAGGTGGAGTCGCTGTTCTATAAAAACACTAACTCCAACAATGCCGTTGACTACATAGAATGGCCGGACGCAACACTTGAGATCACATTCATGCCCTATTAATTTATTACGGAGGACGACCATGAATACAAGCAGACATTTATACCTGGTGGCAACAGCCCTGGCGCTTTTTACTACAATTGGCATTGCCTGCGCACCGGCCGCCCCGGCTGCGCCCGCACCTGCTGGAAATCAACCGCCGGTTATATCAAGCCTTACTGCGGCGCAGAACCAAACTTATCCCGGCGGGACGGTGAACCTGCAAAGCGTGGTGACGGATCCGAACAACGATATTTTAAATTATAACTGGACTGCCAGCGGCGGATCTTTTGTGGAAACCGGCAGGGGCGTCAATACCTGGAGAGCCCCTTCCAACTATGGTGACTACGAGATCAAACTGACAGTCGATGACGGGAAGGGTGGTACAGCACAGGCTACCACTGTCATAAAGGTCAGCGCTAACCACCCGCCGACCATCACCAGCCTGACGGCGCAGCCATCCTCTGTTCCGTTTGCTACAGGCACCACGCTGACCTGCATAGCCAGCGACCCGGACGGAGACGCTGTCCAGTTTAAGTGGGAAGCGCGTGATGGCTCCCTCAGCGGTGTTGGAAACAAGGTGACCTGGACTTCACCCAGTAAAAATGGGGATTTTACAGTTACAGTAATTGTATCGGACGGCAAGGGTGCTGAGACCAGGCAGGATATAGTTATCCCGGTGGCGGCCCCCACCGGCGCACAGACGCTCAATATGGTAAAGCAGGAAAGCGGCACGGTTACGTCGGAAGGCGATAGGGACAGTACCATGTATAAGGCCGGTGATGACGATAAAAACATCGGTTACAGGGCCTTTTTCAGCTACAACATATTCCCGCTTCAGGGAATGGATATCAAGGAGGCCAAGCTAAGGTTTATCGGTACCAGGGTGGTGGGAGACGATCCCTTTGATCCTGTCACCGGCCTGGGAGGCTTCCAAATTCGCCACCTTACATACGGCAGCACGCTGCCCAAGTTCGGCTATATAGACGGAGGTCCTATAGAAAGGTCTGAATCATATAAGAACAAGGTGATCGAAGTTGCCGACGTGACGCCCGAGCTAATCAATGACGTATCTAACCGGCTTGACAGGTTCCAGATTGAAGCGGCTTTCATGCAGAGAACCACAAACGGTAACGGTGTGGCGCAGTACGTACAGTGGCAGGACGTGGTACTTGATGTGACCGCATCGGCTAAATAGTTTGCTTTTCGCTTTGACGACCGGGGCGGCTGCCGACAGCCGCCCCGGTTTGCTTTTGACTTCCCTTGACTGTGGTGCTACATTATATAATAAATTAGCAGTCTAAAGAGGAGAGTGCTAAAAAGTGAGCAAAGATGCTCTTAAAAGACGAGATTCCGTCTTAAAGATTATAGTGAGCGAGTACATCACCACGGCTACGCCGGTGGCTTCAGAGCTGATACTGCGCCATCACAGGCTGGGCGTCAGCCCTGCTACCATACGTAACGATATGGCATCGCTGGAGGAAGAGGGCTATATAACCAGGCCTTACACATCCTCGGGCGGTGTGCCGCTGGACAAGGGATACAGGTATTACGTGGAATCCCTGTCTCCCGGCGCGGAATTGACGCGCGAGGAACAAAAGCGTGTGCGTGAGCTCCTGGACAGCGCTGTGGATGAGTATGATAAGCTGCTGAAATTCGCGGCTATATCCATGGCCCAGCTGGCAGGCAATGCCGCCATCGTCACTTTTCCCAAGTCTATGGAGAGCAAGTTCAAGCATGTTGAGCTGTTTGAGATACATAAGTACATGGCTATGATGGTTCTGATATTAGGGAACGCCGTGCTCAGGCAGCAAACCGTTAATTTTGATGATCCGGTGAGCCAGCAGCAATTAGACGAAGCGGCAGCCAATTTAAATCGTTTATATATTGGAAAAACTGCCCGTCAAATAAGGCAGCACAAAGCCGAGTTGAAGCCGGTAGATAAAAAACTGTCGCAGATCATTTGCGATATCATGGACAGTGAAGATACCATTGAATATGATAAGTCATATCTGGAAGGCATGAGGCTGATGCTGGGGCAACCGGAATTCGTGCACCGCGACCGCATGCTCGGAATCCTTGAGATGATGGAAGCAAAGGGATGGCTGAAGCGCATCATGGACTGGCAGAATATGGGTGAGGGCGTCCAGGTAATTATCGGGGAAGAAAATCCAGAGACTGCCCTGCATGATCTGAGCTTTGTGCTCAGCAACTACGGCGTCAGCCAACAGGCGCAGGGCACGCTGGGCATTATAGGGCCCAAGCGCATGGACTACACCAAGGCAATTTCAGCGGTCAATTATTTATCAGCTCTCTTGAGCAAACTTATTTCAAGGGTTTTCACTGAATATTGACGCCCGGTTATTGTAAGGAGGTAATTTTGGCAGAGGACCCGGTTACACAAGAGGAGAATATCGAGGACCTGAAAAAAGCTCTCGAAGAGGAGAAATCAAAGGCTGAAAGCTATTTAGCCAGCCTTCAGCGGTCCGAAGCAGATTTTAGAAACTACAAGAAAAGGATAGAACAGGAGAAACAGGAGTCTCTGTTCTGGACCAATGCCGACCTGATCAAATCGCTTCTACCGGTAGTGGACGATATGGAGAGGGCCTTCGCCATGGTGGATCCTAAATTTAAGGACTCAACCTGGGTGGAAGGATTCAGGATTATCCAACGCAATCTGCAGGACATACTGAAGGCACACGGGTGTACCGAAATTGAGTGCATCGGAAAGCCTTTTGACCCCAACCTTCACGAGGCCATCGGCTACGAGGAAGGCGAAGAAGGGATGGTTATCTCGGAGCATAGAAAGGGTTATACTATGAAGAATAAGGTATTGAGGGCCTCGCAGGTAACTATCGGGAATGGCAGCGGTGAAAAGACGGAAAACAAGGAAGACGCCGGTTAGGCGGATGCTATTTAAATTAATCTAACTTTACATTAAACAAGGTAGATAACAAGGAGGATAAAAATGGGAAGGACAGTAGGAATAGACCTCGGAACCACTTTTAGTCTTGTAGCCACGATGGAGGGCGGCGAGCCGGTAATCATCACCAACCGGGAAGGCGAACGGCTGACGCCGTCGGTAGTGGCCGTGGATAAAAAAGGAGAGCGGCTGGTCGGCCTGCTGGCTAAGAGGCAGGCTATCACAAACCCGGAGAATACCATCTTCAGCATTAAGCGGTTGATGGGCCGTAAGTTCAAGGATCAGGAGGTCCAGGGCGATATAAAACGGCTTCCTTACAAAATCATCGAAGCGCCCAACGGCGATGCCAAGGTGGTCATGGGTGGGAAGGAATACAGCCCTCCCGAGATATCGGCCATGATCCTGCAAAAATTGAAGCTTGACGCAGAAGCCTACCTGGGCGAAAAGGTGACGGACGCTGTGGTCACCGTGCCTGCCTACTTCAATGACAGCCAGCGGCAGGCTACCAAGGACGCGGGCACCATTGCCGGTTTGAACGTGATACGTATCGTCAATGAGCCGACCGCCTCTGCGCTGGCCTACGGGCTGGACAAGAAAAAGGAAGAGATGATCGCCGTCTATGACCTGGGCGGCGGTACTTTTGATATATCCATACTTGAACTGGGTGACGGCACCTTCCAGGTAAAGTCCACCAACGGTGATACCCACCTCGGCGGCGACGATATCGACCTGAAGGTCATGGACTGGCTTACCGACGAGTTTAAAAAGGAACAGGGCATAGATCTCAGGCAGGACAGGATGGCCCTGCAAAGGCTGAAGGACGCCGCTGAGAAGGCCAAGAGGGAGCTGTCTACCGTCGGGCAGACGGAGATTAATCTCCCCTTTATTACCGCCGATTCATCGGGCCCCAAGCACCTGAACATTACGCTGACCCGGGCCAAGCTGGAGCAGCTTTCTGCCGACCTTCTGGAAAAGAGCATCGAGCCCTGCAAAAAGGCGCTGTCTGATGCAAGTTTGACCGCCGCCCAGGTGACAGACGTCATCCTGGTTGGCGGACAGACCAGGATGCCCAGGGTGCAGGAGATCGTCCGGCAATTCTTTGGCAAGGAGCCGATTAAAGGCATCAATCCGGATGAAGCCGTGGCCCTGGGTGCAGCCATACAGGGCGGCGTGCTGAAGGGTGATGTCAAAGATGTGCTGCTTCTGGATGTGACCCCGCTTACGCTGGGTATCGAGACGCTGGGCGGAGTAATGACGTCGTTAATTCCCAGAAATACGACTATACCCACGTCCAAGAGCCAGATATTCAGCACCGCGGCTGATAACCAGCCGAGCGTGGAAATACACGTATTACAGGGTGAGCGCCCCATGGCGGGCGATAACAAGACGCTCGGAAGGTTCATACTGGACGGCATTCTGCCGGCGCCGCGCGGTGTGCCGCAGGTGGAGGTGACCTTTGACATTGACGCCAACGGCATACTGAATGTGCGCGCTCAGGACAAGGGAACCGGAAAGGAACAAAAGATCACTATCACTGCCTCGAGCGGTCTTAACAAGGACGAGGTCGAGAAGATGCGCCGTGAGGCTGAGGCGCATGCGGCGGACGACACTCGTAAGAAGGAAGAGGTCGAGACGAAGAACATGGCGGAAGCCACTGTTTACTCGGCTGAAAAAACGATTCGTGAGTACGGGGACAAAATCCCGGCCGACCTGCGGAGTGAAGTGGAAGGTAAAATTGCGGCCGTCAGATCAGCATTGCAGGGGACGGACAATAACTATATCAAGAGCTCCCTGCAGGCGCTGAACGATTCGATGCAGAAGATAGGCGCTGCAGTTTACCAGCATACAAGCCCGCCGCCGGGCGGCGAGGCTGGTGGTGCTGGGCCGGGCGAGGGAGCTCCTCCTCCACCTAGGGATGAGGGAACGGTGGAAGGCGAGTTCCGCGAAGTCTAGGCAATTCTGAAACAATGAAAAGCGGTGGCTGTCAACCACCGCTTTTTCTTTTAGGAAATACTTTAATGCTGTTTGCCAGCATGCAGTGAAATATGGCGCCTGGCAGGCAATTGACAGTGAATAGTTAATCCAATATTATTGCCCCCGTTAAAATTAACAGGAGGGACTTCAACTGTAATGGCAAAGAGAACAATCACACTTGGCAGCGTAGCAATGGGAGTTATAGCGATAGTCGCCGGCGTGCTGGTTATTTTTTGGTGGAGCCTGGCGCAATATATAATCGGCGTTTTCCTGATTGTCTGGGGCATTTTAAGCATTATAAATAGTAAATAGGCGGGCAAAGGCCGGGCCCGATAACGGGATGTTTTACTGCGGCACATGCGGCTTCAGTTACGATGACTGGATAGGTATTTTCTATCCCGACGGGTTGCCGCGGAAAAATTGGCTCAGCTATTATGCCCAGGAATTCAATGTGCTCGAGCTCAACTCGACATATTACGCCATACCCGGCCCTGCCGTCATTGAGTCACTGGTCAGAAAAACTGGCGACGGATTCCTTTTTGCGGTTAAGGCCAACCAGCAAATGACGCATGCCAGGCAGGCGGATGCCAGCATATTCAAAGATTTCATCGCCGCGCTTGAACCCTTCACCCGTGCTAAGAAGCTGGGCTGCGTGCTGGCCCAGTTCCCCAATAGCTTCAGGTTCAATTCGAATAACTGGAGTTATCTGAACAGGTTTCACAGTTTGATGCAGGATCTGCCCCTTATTATAGAGTTCCGTAATTCCGCCTGGCTAAACCGTGAGACACTGGACTGGATGAAGGAGAAAAAGATAGGATTCTGCTGCGTGGACGAGCCGGCCCTTCCGGGGCTGATGCCCGCGGTTGCGGAGACGACCAGCGACATAGGGTACATCCGCTTCCACGGCCGCAATGCCGCTAAATGGTGGCAGCATGAGCATGCCTGGGAAAGATACGATTATACATATAAGCAAGCGGAACTGGAGGAGTGGTTGCCCAGGATCAAACTGATCAGCAGTGCTGCCAAAAATACCTTCATCTTCGCCAACAATCACTGGCGAGGGCAGGCGGTAGATACAATCAGGCAGGTGCGCTCCATGCTTGATCAGCTTGTGCTGTAGATAGTCATGGGTTAGAATTAGTCCACATTTACGGACGGGAAAGATCATGGTTGATGCCGAGATCCTGGAACGGTTGAAGGCGGAGCGCAAGAACCTGGAAGACGAGCTTGCCCAGTTCAAGGTTGAGGAGGAGCAGGCCGACGAGCAGCGTGAAGGCAGCCCCTTCGGCAAGCGGGAGGAAGGGGCCAACGAGGCCTTTGAGCTTGAGAAACGCCTTGCTCTTGAAAGTAAAGTGGTGAACTCTCTGTCAGCAGTGAATAATGCCATAAAGAAAATTGAAAGCGGCACATATGGCATATGCGATATGTGCAAGAAACCGATCGAAGCTGCCAGGCTCGAGGCCCTTCCCCAGGCCAACCTGTGCCTCAAATGTAAATCACAACAGATAAAGCATGCCTGAATCAGATCGTCGTCTCACCTGGTGGCAAGGGCTGATATTTCTAGCTGTAGCTGCACTGGTGGTGGTCCTGGATTTCATTAGCAAGGAATGGGTACGCTCTCATATTCCGCCCGGCGGCTCTCTGCCCGAGATCGGCCGTCTGACAATAGTCCATGTGCAAAACTCGGGAGCGGCTTTTGGAATTTTCACTAACCAGGCGGTTTTGCTCAGCCTGGTAGCCATCGCCGGGCTGGTCGTGGTTTTGGTTTTCTTAAAATATCTATCTGAAGTCGGATTTGCCGGCGGGATTGCCCTGAGCCTGGTGTTTGCCGGCGCCCTGGGCAACCTGATAGACCGCCTGAGATTTGGCGTCGTGACTGACTTCATCTATGTCAGGCTGTGGGGTGACGTATTCTGGCCGGCCTTCAATGTTGCCGATTCGGCCATTACGCTGGGAGCTCTTTCGCTGGCCATAATCGCGCTGGTCAACCTGAGGAAAAAGGATGCGGCAAGGGCAGGAACCGGAAAAGCGGGAGATTAGGGTTAGCGGCGGCAGCGGCAGGCTTGACAAATATCTGGTTGATAATTGCCCCGGTCTTACCCGTTCCCTTATTCAACACCTGATTATGTCCGGCGATGTGACGGTCAACGGCCTGCCAGCGCGGCCGGCTGCCAGGCTTAAGGATGGAGACCTGATAGTCCTGTATATTCCATCTCCCGAGCCCGCAGTGCTGGTTCCCGAGCATATACCATTCAAGGTAATTTACGAGGATGGCGATGTGGCCGTGATAGATAAGCCGGCCGGCCTGACCGTCTATCCGGCGCCCGGTCACAGCAGCCATACCCTGGCCAACGCGCTGCTGGAAAGGTACCCCGACCTGGCTGTATTCGGTCCCTCGCTGCGGCCGGGAATCGTGCACAGGCTTGACAAAGACACTTCCGGACTGATGGTTATTGCTCGCAACGAGCGAAGCAGGCAGAATCTGATCGAGCAGTTCAAGTCGCGCAGCTTGAAGAAGTGTTACCTAGCGCTGGTCAGGGGCACCCTGACACCGGAGAGAGGGGCGATCGCCGCACCCATCGGCCGGCACCCATCCAACCGCAAACGGATGGCTATCCTCTCCCGGGGAAGGGAGGCCAGGACCGACTACCAGGTCGTCAGGCATTTCAGGGGCTATACCCTGGTCGATGCCTGCATCCAAACAGGGAGGACGCATCAAATAAGGGTGCATTTTGCCGCCATCGGCCATCCTGTGGTCGGTGATCAGGACTACGGAACGAAATCCACTTTGGTGGGCAGGCAATTTTTGCATGCCTACCTGCTGGAATTCAACCTGCCTGACGATAATCAAAGGCGAACTTTCAAGAGCGAACTGCCGCCTGACCTGGAAACAGTGCTGGCTGCGCTGGGTGGCAGTTAGCACCGGCGATCTGTTGCTATTTGTGAGGATGATATGATAAATTTTAGTCAAAAGAGAGGTTTCAAATATGAGACCACAGGATAAGTTCGGGCAGATAAAAAAAGATCACATGAGCGGCCAAAACGAGATCTACAATCAGATAGCCAATGTTCCGGGTGCCGGGGGAGGTCCGGAGGAATTTACGGCCTTTGAAGCCGACTCTGCCATTAGGCGCAACGAGCTGCTGTTCAATATTACCAATCAGATCGAAGAGACCAAGGCCAAACTCAAGCAGGCCGAGCAACTGGTGGAAAGGCTGAGGCAGAGCTTAAGGGAATACGATGAAATGTACAAGACCCTCACCCGGGGCAAAGGTAAAGAAAATAAATAGGCTCATCGTCAGCGTTGAAAGAAAAACCGAAAGAGTATGCTCTTGAGTATGCTGGTTTCTGGGTAAGGCTGGCTGCAGCCTTAATCGATGTCTCGATCTTAATTGTCAGCATATATATCCTGTACTGTGTGATTTCACAATCGTTATTCTGGATATTTCCAGATGTACGTTCACTATTCGCCAGGCTGATGGATATTTCAGGGGGCGCACCCATATCCGGCGGCATGATCTGGGTTATAGCGACTATTCTTCTGGGCATGCTGCTGTGCAGCACCATATATTGCGTGGCAATGTGGGCCACGCTCGGGCAAACAGTGGGCAAAATGAGCATTGGCATAAAAATAATCCGCACGGACAGCTCTCCGCTGGATGCACGGGCAGCATTCGTACGTTTTCTGGGCAGCTTACTTAGTACAGCTTCTCTGGGCATAGGTTTCATTATGATTGCATTTGACAGCCGTAAGCAGGGATTGCATGACCGGATAGCGGATACCTACGTGGTGAAACTGCCTGTCAAGCAGGTGGTTTATAACCAGTCTCTGGCCAGGGGCGGAGCAGGCTGACATGACGGAACAGGTAAGAGTGCGCTTTGCTCCAAGCCCTACCGGTTATCCCCACGTGGGCAATATCAGGACAGCCCTGTTCAACTGGCTTTTCGCACGTCATAGCAACGGTGCCTTTATCCTGCGTGTCGAGGACACTGATCAGGAGCGCAAGGTGGAAGGGGCCACGGAAATGATACTGAACAGCCTGCAGTGGCTGGGGATGGACTGGAATGAGGGCCCCTATTATCAGTCAGAGCGGCTGGAGCTGTATGAAAAATGCGCTGAGCAACTGGTGGCTAGCGGTAATGCCTACTGTTGCTTTTGCACGCCGGAACAGCTCGATGCCATGCGAAAGGACCAGGTGGCGCGAAAAATGCCGACAGGCTACGACAGGCGCTGCCGCAATCTGGATGCGGGGGAAGTGGAAAAACGTAAGGCCCAACTGAAAAAGGACGGGAAGAGGCCCGTCATCCGTTTCAAGGTACCTCTCAGCGGCGAGACGGCAGTGACAGACCTGATCCGTGGCCAGGTGGTTTTTGATAACAGTACACTGGATGACTTCGTGCTGATGAAATCCGACGGCTACCCGACCTATCATCTGGCCAATATAGTCGATGATCACGGTATGAAAATATCTCACGTCATGCGTGCCGAGGAATGGCTTTCCAGCACGCCCAGACACGTGCTGCTTTACAGGGCGCTGGACTGGCAGCCGCCGCAGTTTGCCCACCTGCCCATGATACTGGGGCCGGATAAGTCGAAGCTGAGCAAGCGACATGGAGCTACTGCCATTAATGAGTACCAGTCGCTTGGATACCTGCCCGAGGCCATGATCAATTTTCTGTCCCTGCTGGGCTGGTCGTTGGATGACAAAACCGAAATTATGACCAGGGAGCAGATAATCGATAATTTCTCCATTGAGCGTGTGAGCAGGACTGCTGCAGTTTTCGACATGCGGAAACTGGAGTGGATGAACGGCGTCTACATACGCAGCCTGAGCCAGAATGAATTCACAATCAGGTGCCTGCCCTTCGTGGAAAACAACCTGCCTCCGACGGTTAAGCGGCCGATTGACGTTGAGTACCTGAAGCGCATTACGCCGCTGATACAGGAAAGGGCCAAGACCTTGTCCGAGGTGCCCTGGCTGGTCGACTTTTTCTACCTTAATAGATTAGAATATGCAGTCGAAACTCTGATGGGTAAACTTGATAAGAGCCAGGCAATAGCTGTGCTGCAAAGGTCAAGTACAGCCCTGGCTTCACTCACTGAGTGGCTGTCAGAGCCGATGGAGGCTCTGATCAGGCCGCTGGCCGAAGAGACGGGCTTAAAAGCAGGCCCGTTCTTTGGTGTTTTACGCGTCGCGGTTACCGGTCGAACTGCTTCACCACCGCTATTCCAGACAATGGAAGTATTGGGCAGGGGTCGTTGCATGGAGCGGCTCAAGGCAGCCCTGGATAAATTAGTATGATGAAAATGAAAGGGCCTGTAAATTGTCAAAACAAAACGATATCCTGCGCCAGCTCCAGCCCATCTTTTACCCGCGATCTCTGGCTGTAGTCGGCACATCCCCGGACGACGTCTTCAAATTCAACGCCGGCAATCTTTTTTTCACCACGCTGATTGAATTCGGGTATTCCGGCCAGATATATCCGGTGGGTAAAAGCGCCGGCCATGTCTGCGGCCGGGAGATATACTCCAGTGTTAACGACATCCCCGGCGAGCTTGATTATGTTATCGCCGCCATCCCCAACCGTCTGATCCCACAACTTGTGGAGGACTGCGGCCGCAAGGGAGTGAAGGCCATCCACCTTTTCGCCTCCGGTTTTGGCGAAATCGAGGACAGCATAGGCCTTGAGTTGCAGCAGCAATTTTTGCACATCGCACGTAAATATAACATCCGGCTGCTCGGCCCCAATTGCATGGGTGTGTACTGCCCGGACTCACGGCTGACCTTTCAAATAGGCTGCCCGAATATTTCGGGCAAGGTGGGCTACCTTTCGCAGAGCGGAGGCCAGAGCACCATGGGAATTAAAGAAGCCACCAGGCGAAACGTCTATTTCAGCAAAGTTGTCAGCTACGGCAATGCCGCCGATATAAACGAATGCGATCTGATTGAATATTTTACCGCCGACCCGGACACGGAAATAATGACAATCTATATTGAAGGAACGAACCACGGCCGGCGGTTGCTTAAAGTACTCAAAGAGGCGAGCCTACGCAAGCCGGTGGTGATTTTTAAATGCGCGGCCACCCGTGGGGGATCACAGGCGGCCATATCGCATACCAGCGCCATCGCCGGGTCGGACCTGACCTGGGATTCCCTTATCCGCCAGACCGGTGCCATACGCGTGTACAACGTCCAGGAGATGTTTGACGCAGTCTCAGTTCTGCAGCGCTATCCGGCCCTGCCCGGGTTGCGCACACTGCTGGTCGGACACGGTGGAGGCTCCTGCGTTCAGGCTTCCGACGATTGCTGCCGCGCCGGCCTGGAATTACCCATGCTGCCCGAGCGTTACAGAAAGAAGCTGATGGAAATCTACCTGACTGATGCAGGCAATATCTTTAGAAATCCCCTGGATATCAATCCCTACTGGGGAATAGATAAGGTCAAGGACGCATTCTCGGCCGTCGCCTCCTGGCCGGATATTGATTTGATCGTGTTGCTGGCTACTCCCGAGCAGACGCCTTTCATGCCGCGCCAGCTTGAGTTTCAGACCACTACCGATACTATAATCGAGTGGTCCAGGCTGGCCGATAAACCGGTGGTTTCTGCCATGAACGTGAACACCATACCCGGCGATGACGGGATCCCTTATCAGTCACTGTCCAGGGTTATTGAGGCCGGATTCCCCGTTTTTCCCTCTACCACGCGGGCCGCAACGGCCGTGGCACGTGTTTACCGGTACTATCGCTGGCTGGAGAAGTTCCGGCACAAATAACGCTGCCGGATTTCAAAGCTTGCTGCCCACGTTCCATGCAGCTTCATCAAAACCTCCTTTTCTTTTCATAATAAATTCACATTCGGGCCTTATACTCTAGCTATAACCTTAAGAGGAAAGGAGGCTAAATTGAACAACTGGTTGAAAATAGGTCTTCCGATTCTGATCGCCGTTCTTCTGGTGGCGGCATCGGTCGGTATAACGCTTGCAGTAACGAAAACGAATACTGTGGGCGCACCGACTTACGCAACCGGAAACGGCACCGGTCCGGGCTATGCTTACGGGCCACGTTACGCGAGTTGTCCTGCCTGGGGTTGGACCCAGAGTAATGCGCAGGGCAGTACTGAAACGGGCCGCTGGGCTGGTTGCCACGGATACTGGCAATAATCAAATATTGCATATACACATCTCCTCACGTGTATATCCATTCCTCCTGCTAAAGGGACGAAGTGACCTCTTCGTCCCTTTATATTATGTGTATCGTCTATGCTAAAATCAGGAGAAAGGATTCGATGTTTATGGCTAGGCGCAGGGTACTGGTAGTAGATGACGAACCAAAGGTGTGCGACCTGATCAAAGCCTACCTTGAGAAAGATGGCTACGATGTAGTAATTGCCAACGATGGTAAAACGGCTGTCGATATCGCGTGCAGCCAGAAGCCGGACATTATTGTGCTTGACCTGAATCTGCCCGAGATGGATGGGCTGGAGGCGTTTCGCAGCATCAGGACCTTTTCGGACGTGCCGGTCATAATGCTTACGGCGCGTGATGAAGAGGTGGATAAAATCGTGGGGCTGCAGCTTGGCGCCGACGACTATGTGACCAAGCCGTTCAGTCCCAGGGAGCTGGCTGCGAGGGTGGCTGCCGTGCTGCGCAGGTATACGGACGGAGTAAAATCAAACTCAAAAATTTTAGCCGGCGACCTGCAGGTAGACCTGGAAAGGCACGAGGTCAAATACAGGGATGAGGCCATAGGCCTGACGGCAGCTGAGTTCAAACTTCTCTCTGTTATGGCAAAAAATCCCGGACGAGTATTTACACGGCTTCAGCTGATGGACCTGGCCTTCGGTGAGACATACGAGGGCTATGACCGCACCATCGATGCACATATCAAGAACATCCGGCAGAAATTCGCCAGGGTGGTAGGGCAGTCGGATGTGCCGGTTGTAACGGTAAGGGGTGTGGGCTATAAGCTGGAGTAATTCTATGAACAGCCTCTCGATCAAACTGAGTCTTCTTTTTGCCGGGCTGGCCTTGCTTACCATAGGCATCCTGGCCGTCTGGGTGAACCAGTCCGTCAACGCAAACTTTGCCAGCTATTGCCAGCAGAACAGTGAGCGGTGCACGTGCCCCGATCCCAACACCGGTGTTGTCGGGCTGGGACAGGCCGAGCAGACCTTTCTCCAGGATTCGCAGAAGTCGCTGGGCATAGCGGCTGTGGTGTCAGTGATAATTGCCATTGCCCTCGGCCTGCTGGTGAGCAATTTAATCACCCGGCCTTTGCAGCGGCTGGCCGGCTCGGCGCGCAAAATAGCGGCCGGGGATCTCGACCAGCGGGTGCAGCATAAAAGCAGCGACGAGGTTGGTGAGGTGTCCAGAGCTTTCAACACCATGGCTGAGCAGCTTGACCGTAAGGAGAAGAGCCGTAAACATCTGCTGGCGGACGTGGCGCATGAGCTGCGCAACCCGCTTAGCATCGTACAGGGTAACCTGGAGGCCTGGCTGGACGGTGTGAAAACGCCTACACCTGATCAGATAGCGCTGGTCTATGACGAGACCGTGCTGCTCAACCGGCTGATCAATGACCTGCGGGACCTTTCTCTGGCGGAGGCCGGTCAGCTCAGGCTCAACCTCGAGCCGGCCGACATTGCCGAGCTCATTAATGCCGAGATGGCGCTGTTCCAGGCCCGCTGCCGGGAGAAGAACGTTGCTCTGACAGCCGAAGTATCTAATGGCTTGCCCGTGGTAAAGATAGACCGTGACCGCATCCGGCAGGTGCTGCACAACCTGCTCGAGAATGCCCTGAGGTTTACTCCGGCCGGCGGCGCCATTAAAGTAAGTGCAGGCCTCGATTCCAGCAGCCAGGTTCATATCTCAGTGGCCGATACAGGTATGGGCATTGAGAGCTCGGATCTGCCCTTTGTTTTCGATCATTTTTACAAGGCGGATAAATCGCGGCATCGCGGCTACGGCGGCGCAGGCATCGGGCTGGCCCTGGTCAAAAAATATGTTGAACTTCATGGCGGCAGCGTGAATGTGGAGAGTGAGGTGGGGAGGGGTAGCAAATTCGGTTTCACTTTACCGGCCGGTTAAGCCTCTTATCCGGATTGCCATTCTAAATTGTTTCCTGAAGGAACGGTTTCCTAAATATACATGCGCACTCGTTTTTTATAGTCTACGTACGGCTGCCCGAACTTGAGTTCCAGCTCTTTTTCTTCAATCTTCTTGGCGTATACGGTCATGATGATAATGAATAACGGGGTGTAAATGGCCACCAGTGACAGGGAGCCGATCCATATGCCCACCCCGAAAAATACGAGGTAAATTCCCAGCATCATGGGGTTGCGGCTGTATTTGTACAGCCCTGTGGTGATAAGCTGGTGTGGAGGATTGACGGGGACGGCTGTGCCATGGGCGATGATAAACAGCGTCCAGGTCCAGACCAGCAATATCGAGCCTGCCACGAGCAGTATCAGCGCCGGAATAAGCGTCCAGGGCATGTAGCTGATCGACGGCAGTTGCAGCCACCGGTCGGTAAAGACTGCCGCCAGGAAAAATAATGCCACAAAACAGGCGAAGATAAATCCAACCACGGGGGTGAACAGCCATCTTTTTTTGACGTCTCCCCTTGCCATGCGGAAGATGGCTTCGGCTATGCGCTCAAAGATGCCCAATTTATATCCTCTCCCTTAATTTATTCCAAGGTTTTTTATCCAGGAAGCTGCCCGGCGCATCCGCCTCCATCTGCCGGAACATGCTCCACGGCACAGTGAAGGAAAGCAGGTCAGGGTCAAGGTAGTGACGCACCGTTATATCAGTGAGGCCCACAACAGCCCGCAGTTGACCGTTCTCGCATTCATTCAGTGGATACAGGCAGATGGAGCTGCAGGCGGAACTCATATTGATAATTACGTTGTGGTTGTGCGACCGGCTGTAATTGGCCAGCACGATCAAGGCCGAAAGCTGGTCCGGGTTGACCAGGAAGATAATTAACCAAGGTTGTTCTTTCTCAGCATTCACACTGCCTAACGGTTTGAAGACCATGTATTTAAAGGGCATGTCCCGCGCCGGCACGTCCTCGATCATGCTCCTGGCCAGCTCCGGCGTTTTTTTATAGGCTTCTCCCTCGAACTTGCCAGGCCTGCCGGTGGACAAAAACTGTGAGACCACATCAAGGTGCCCGGCGTAGGAGTTGCCGAAGCCCACCCCGGTCTTTCCGCCGGGGCAGCGGACAATTTTGCGGTCGAGTGCCACCGTAGCCCCCCTTGCCGCCTCCATGAGCATGCCAATTACGCAGGACCAGCCGTTCTCCTTGAATTTAAAAGTATTCTCAGGCTGCTGGTTGGAAGGGATGACGGCGATAGGCTGATAACGAAGCTTAAGTTCCCTGGCTAACAGGCTGTCCACCGTTACTCACTGCCTCCTTTGTGAACGGGATATTCTGGACTAAATTATACCTTGCCATGATGCATAAAAAAAATAGAGGGCCGGTGCAAGCCCTCTATTTTCAAATAAGGAGGTTTGTACGTGAGAAGCGCTACATAAAGCGCACGACCATCCAGCCGAAAACCGGCCCGATAAAATATCGCATGAAGGGTATGAAGGCGGGCGTGAAACGCCTGCTCAATTCCCGGGTATAGTCCTGCATATAATGGGCGAAAGTTTTAATGTGGTACTTGAGCATAGCCTCGGACTTGGTGGTATCGTACCAGTCAAGGTAATACGGCTTACTGGTAAATTTATATTCCGGCGGCACCGGCAAACCCATCACCCTCAGGATGGCTTCGATCATATCCCTGTAATGCATTCTCTCGTGCGGTCCGCCGCTGATGATAAAGGTATTGTTCTTGACCTGCTCGAATTTGCTGACCGCGTTTACTATTGCTACCGCCGTGTTCTCAGGGTGGCAGAACTCTATTCTGTTCTTGAGCGGTATGCTGAACATGCGCTTGATATCGCTTATCTCGAAGTTGAAATACATATTCACCGAGAGACGCAATATCACATAGTCGAGGCCGGAAGTTCGGATGAGGTTTTCTGCCTCATATTTGGTCTGGGCATACCCGCCCATGGGCTTACATTCATGGCGGTCGGCACAGATGGGCTCCTCGGCCTGGGGCGTGGGTCCATGCACCGCTACGGAAGATGTATAGATCAAGGGTATTTTCTTGCCGGCTGCCAGAACCTGATCCAATAGCAGCCTGGTCCCCTCTACGTTTACCCTTCTGGTCAGGGCAAGCTGCTGGTCGGCGACCGGCGGCAGGATGGCTGCCATGTGAACGACAGCATCAATCCCCTCCAGTGCCCCGCCTATAGAAGCGGAATCGGTAATATCTCCCCAGTGGACCTCAACCTGGTCCTTCAGTTCAGCAACGGATTTACGGTTGCGTGGATTGTCGAGGTCGAAGACTCTTACTTTAAAGCCACGCTCTAGAAAACAGCGTGAGATGGTAGTACCCAGTCGACCTGCGCCGCCGGTTATAAGTATTTTCATATTTCTATTATTTCCTCAATTAATAACGCGGATGCGTTCCGTGCAGCGCACCGACGACCCATTTTTGCCACTGCATCCTGACCGAGCTGGATTCCATGGGCGCATTGTGGTTGCCGGGAGTGATCATAATCTGCTTGGGTTCACTGGCCATGGCATAGGAATAAAGGAATTTGTTATAGGGTGCGGCGATATCGCCCAGGCAGAAGACGAACAGCTTGGAGCAGTCATCGAGCTCTGCCAGCGATTGTGACGGCTTCATCCGCGGCCAGAAAGAGATGAATTTCTTCCAGTCAACGCGAACTTTCAGGTTCTGCAGCCGCTGGAATATCTGGAAAATTAATATTATTCCAATCCTCATAAACGGGTGAAATACGTGTCTTGGATTCTGGGCTATACTGTTCTTGACCTCACCCGGACATGCCAGCGTGACCAGGACCTTGGCCTTCTTCAGCTTACCGGCCGCCAGTATGGCTGAAAAGGCACCCATGCTGTGACCGATCAACCCCATATGTTTATGGTCTATTTCAGGCTGGTTGTGCAGGTACTCCCAGGCGTCCATGACGTCCTCGACAATACTGCCGTCCAGCAAGCCTTCGCTCGAGCCGTGCCCCCGGAAGTCGAAAATAAGCGTGCCCACTCCCTGTGAAGACAGGTCCCTAGCGCTCTGCTCGAAGACCGACTGGTCTGAGCCGTATCCGTGGCAGAGCACTGCGCCCGGAACACGGTTGTTTTTGCTGGCGTTTTCGGGCATGAACAGCTTTCCGTTAAGCTTGATGCCGTTTTTACCGAAGGTAATCGGTTTTTCTACGATTGACTGTCCCGTTTGCTCGGATATAGATGTCTCAAGATTGATCACCGGTGTATATGCTCCCTTCAAATAGATATAAAAAGTTTACGCCACCAGGGTGAATGTGGCATCGGAGCGGGGGCTGAGTTTTAGGCGGACAGGTGGGCCGATATTATAGGCCTATAATCCGATGTAAAAATCATACTTTCGGATGACCCGAAGCTGGCAAAGGTCAGCTGTTTCAGCAGTAATAATTCAGTCTGCCTGTTGCTAGATCCACTTTAAAATGCCCATGAAAATGATAAGTGCCAGCGCATCGATGGCAAAGATGGTTCCCACGGTTATCAGCTTGTTCTTTATGGACTTCATATCGTAGACCCAGAAACAGACGACGAAGAAAGGCATATAGCCTATTAGCCATATCAGCCAAGGCGCCTTCAAGTTCCACCAGGGATATTCCCAGGTAAGGGCGCCGACCCAGTTGAGCAGGCATTCTACGCCGACCGCCAGGATGGAGCCCACGATGGCGTACAGCCAGCGGTTGGGAATGCCCAGAATTTTCAGGCTCTTGTCTGCCGGCAACTGCTTGGCCATGACGATGCCCATAATGGCGAACATGAAACAGATTTCAATATTGAGGCCGATCAGAATTACCAGCGAGCTGCCGTTGCCCGGAGTGCCCCAGACGGGCGCAAAATTGTTGAAATGAAAGACCAGCCCGTTCCAAATTTCGTTGAACCAGTCCATCAGCCAGAAGGCCAGCCCGGCCAGCACCAGGCTCCAGTTCCGGCGCTCCACCTCATTGGCATAGACATACATGACCAGCAGCAGCAGCGGGATGATATACCACTGAAAATGACTTCCATCGCGCAACAGCGCCAGGGCTTGGGCTGCAGATTCTGCCATGATGCACCCCCTCTATTTTTTATCGGATGATGACTTATCGCCGATACTGTTATCAGGAATGCCGTCAGGATACTTTTTTCTGGCTTTTTTGTTTAGCACGGCCGCGCAGGAACACTACGATTCCTGCCAGTACTATTATGGGGCTGACAAATATGACCAGGCTGATGGCCGTGGCTCCCCAGCCGCTGGAGAAGAGCCTGAATATATCGTGCGCCAGCCAGCTCAACAGAAAGAGGGCGGCGCCACCGATCATTAACCATTTTCCTTTCATCTGGAGACCTTCTTAAATATATTATCCGAAGTCTGACATTTTGGACAATAGTAAGTGCCGCGCTGCCCGACGACAATGCGTGCCACAGGCGTGCCGCAGCGGGGACAGCGTTGGCCCAGGCGATGTGCTACAGCGAACTCAGTGTGTGCCCTGCCTGCCGCCCCGTCTGCACCGCGGTAGTTGCGCACGCTGGCCCCTTTGTTCTTAATAGCCTTCTCGAGCACTGACCTAACGGCGTGATGAAGCCTTGTGATTTCTTCCTTGCTCAGGGACGACGCCGGCCTGAGCGGGTGTATCCTGGCCGCCCAAAGAGCTTCGTCCGCATACATGTTTCCGATGCCTGCGATTAATCTCTGGTTAAGCAGGGCTGTTTTGACAGGCGTGGAGCGGGAGCTGAATATCTTTGCCAGTGATGCCGGGGTAAAGCGGTTGCTCAAAGGCTCGGCGCCCAGCCGGGCCGTGATCTTTTCGGCATCCCTGGTCAGGTACATGGTGCCGAAGCGCCTGACATCCGTATAGACCAGGCGGCTCCCTTCTTCAAAGGAAAATTCCAACCTTGTGAAGGGCTCCTGGCCGCGCGGGTTCCACAGCAGCGCGCCGGTCATACGCAGATGTACGACGAGGTTCAGGCCACCGGAAAGATTGAAAATAAGATATTTACCCCGGCGTCCCAGCCCTGTTATCTTGCGGCCGATGATGCGTGTGCAAAACTCTTCAACTTTGAGGTTTTGCAGCGGCCTGGTGTCTGTGATTTTGATATGGCTGAAGGTGCGTCCCAGGACGTGCGGTTCAAGCTGTGACCTGATGGTCTCCACTTCCGGCAGTTCGGGCATCAGCTCATCTCGCCCCAGTTCTTGCCGACCTTCACATCTATCTTAAGAGGGACCGCCAGCTTCATGGCTGCGGGCATTATGCGGTTCACCATCTCCTTCATTACGTCCATTTCGTCTGGAGCCACCTCGAAGACCAGCTCATCATGCACCTGCAGTGTCATCCTGGTCTTCATGTTCTTCTTGACCATCTCCCGGTGAAGGTTGACCATAGCTATCTTGATTATATCGGCCGATGTCCCCTGAACCGGCATATTTATAGCCATTCGCTCGGCAGCCTCGCGCGCCAGCCGGTTAGGTGAGTTTATCTCGGGTATATACCGTCTCCTGCCCAGCACCGTCTGTACATAGCCCTGGGATGCCGCCTGCCTCTTGGTGTTCTCTATATAATTTTTTACCCCCGGATAACGGCTGAAATACGTAGTGATGAACAGCTCGGCCTCCTCCCGGCTGAGGTCCGTGGCCTGCTGGAGCCCGTAGCCGCTCATGCCGTAGATGACGCCGAAGTTGATGGTCTTGGCGGCACGGCGCATCTTGGGAGTTACTTCGCTGTCCGGCACGCCGAATACCTCGGAGGCGGTATGCGTATGAACATCTTCGTCGCGCAGGAATGTCATTATAAGCTCGGCGTCCTGCGAGATATGGGCCAGGGCTCTCAGGTCTATCTGAGAGTAGTCGGCGGACAGCAGCAACCATCCCGGCTGAGCAATGATGGCCTGCCTTATCTTGGCTCCCAGCTCGCCCCGGATGGGTATGTTCTGCAGGTTGGGCTCGCTGGATGACAGGCGGCCGGTGGTAGTGCCGGTCTGGTTGAAGCTGGTGTGAACCCTGCCGGTTCGCGGATTAATGAGCTGGGGAAGTGCATCGGTATAAGTGGACTTCAGCTTGGAGAGCTGCCGGAATTCCAGTATATACCTGATGACGGGGTGGGCGTCGGCCAGCGCCTCCAGCGTTGCCGCATCCGTAGAGTAGCCACTCTGCGTCTTGCGGCCGGCCTGCAGCCTGAGCTCGCCGAACAGCACCGACGACAGCTGCTGGGAAGAGTTGATATTGAACTGGTGGCCGACGGCATTGTATATATCCTTCTCCAGCCGCAGCATGTCAGCACCCAGGCTTGACGACATCTCCATCAACAGGGCCCTGTCAAGAAGCACGCCGTTCATCTCCATCTCGGCCAGCAGTGAAACCAGCGGCATTTCAATGTCGTTGAACAGGCTCCACAGCTCCTCTGACCGCAGCTCCTGCTCCAGCGCGCCCCTCAGCCTCTGAGCTGCATCGACATCGGTACAGGCGATATCGGCCACCTGGCCTACGGGTAAATCGGCAGGCGATTGCTGTTTGGCCCCGGTGCCCGTGATGTCCGAGATCGAAGGTATTTCAAGTCCAAGCTTGTTGAAGGCCAAAGACTGCAACTTGAGCGATTTCTCGCCCAGCAGGTAGGCTGCTATCAGGCTGTCGAAAGCAACGTTTTTAAGCTTGAGCCCGTTCTGCGCCAGCAGCACTATATCGAATTTACCATCATAGGTCGTCTTGGCATATCTTTCCTGCTCGATGAAAGGCCTGAGCGCCCGCAGCACCTTATCCGGTGGCAGCTGTCCTACCTCGCTTAAGGCTGTATGGCCCAGGGGGATATAGTTGGATTCTCCCCGAGCCGCCGAAACGGAGATTCCCACCAACGGCGCCAGCATGGCGTTATCACCGCCGGGCACGACGGACAGCGCGAACGTGCCGCTGTAGGAGAGGCGCAACGCCAGGTCGTCCAGCTCCTCTGCCGTGCTGATAATGTGATAGTTCTCCCTGGAAGAAGGCTGTTTGGCCGGCGCGGCCGGCGTCTCCCGGCCTATCTCCTCGGGCAGGCGTGACAGCAAGGATGAAAATCCCAGCTCCCTGAATAATTCGACGACTTTGTTGCGGTCGTACGCCGTGACGGCGCAGGAATCCAGTTTAAAAGGTACGGGCACATCAGTGACTATGGCTGCCAGCTGCCGGTTCTGCATGGCCTGTTCCCTGCTGTTCTCGAGCAGCGCCTGCACTCTCGCAGGCTCGATCTCCTTGATGTGCTTGTATACGCCCTCCAGGTCGCCGAACTGCTGAAGCAGCTTGACCGCTGTCTTGTCACCGATGCCCTTCACACCGGGGATGTTGTCCGAGGCGTCTCCCACCAGGGCCTTATAGCTGATGAGCTGTTCCGGGGACAGGCCGTACTTTTCTTTGACTGCCGGCTCGTCGTAAACAACGGTGTCGGCGAATCCGCGCCTGGGGGCCATCACCCGGATTCCAGGTGAGACCACCTGCAGCATGTCATTGTCACCGGTCACAATCAGCGTGTCTACACCTTTGGTGGCAGCCTGGCGGGCCACGGTTCCTATGATGTCATCCGCCTCAAAACCGTCCATTTCAAAAATAGGCAGGTTGAAGGCCTCGGATAGCTGGTGCACGCGGTCGATCTGGGTCACCAGCTCGGGCGGCGTCTTGGGGCGGTGCGCTTTGTAGTCCTCAAACAGCTCATGCCGGAACGTGGGAGCACGCCGGTCGAAGGCTATGGCCCAGTACTGCGGGCGGTTCTCTCGCAGCAGCTTCAGCAGCGTGCTGGCAAAGCCCTGCACGGCATTGACCATCTCGCCGGACTTGGTGATGCTGAGTGGGGGCAGGGCGTGGAAGGCCCGGTGAACAAGCGCATTGCCGTCAAATAATATTAAGAGGGGTTTAGCTTCAGGCATATCCCGTACCCAACCTCGTTTATGCGGTCAATTATATATCATACGGCCGTGCTTATCATTAGCCAGTGAATAAGGCAATTGTTCAGAAATTCACATGATCTTCAAACTATTTCCATCATAAGTTCATACCGCTACTGTAACCTGAAGTGCATTATAGCAGGGAGGAAAGCTTGAAACTCTATAAAATCGTTGCCAAGGATATTATGCGTCGAAAAAGGCGCGTCTTGTATGCCGCCCTGGGGGTTGTCATCGGCACCATGACCGTAGTCGGTGTGTTGACCATTGCTTTTGCCGGCCAGGCCAGGATTTACAGGCAGCTCGAGCAGTACGGCCCTAATCTTACCGTCATACCGGCCATTAACAGCCTTGATATGAAGCTGGGCAACCTGAGCATGGGCACTCTCTCCGTGGGCGAGAATTATATCCAGCAGGACCAGCTGCCTAAGATCAGGCAGATAACTGACGGCAATATACGCAAGGCACTCCAAATTGACGACGATGGGGACATAGCCACAATTGCGCCCGCGCTGTATGAGAACACCAGGATAAACGGCGTCTCCGTGGTGGTTATCGGCATAGAGCCCGAGACGGAGAAGATGGTAAAAACCTGGTGGAATATTCATAAAGGCGCCTATCTGAACGGCTCGGATCAGGCGCTGGTTGGAGCCATCGCCGCAGAGCTGCTGAAGCTGAATGTGGGCGATAAAGTCACCCTGAATAACGATACCTTTACCATAGCCGGCATACTGGAGGAGACGGGCTCCGGCGACGATTACCAGATCTTCGCGCCTTTGCCGGCCGTCCAGCAGGCCTTCAACAAAACGGGCATGATCTCTTCGTTGGACATCCGTGCACTGTGCAACTCCTGCCCGGTCGAAATGATCGCTGACAGCATTAACCAGAGTATACCGGGCGTGCGCGCCGTGGCTGTCAAACAGATTGCCAAGTCCGAGATGGGTCTGTTGGAGAAAATGAGCAACTTAATGCTGGCACTGGGCGGAATTACCCTGGCGGTGGGGCTCTTCGGTGTGATTAACACCATGATGGCCTCAGTGAACGAGCGGATCAAGGACATAGGCATCATGCGTGCGGTGGGCGCCTCACGCGGCCAGATAATCAGGATTTTTATCTACGAGGCCCTGATAATCGGCATACTGGGAGGCGTCGCCGGATACCTGCTTGGCACGGCACTGGCTTACCTGATCGGCCCGCTGGTGTTCGAGGGCGTAAGCGTCAGCTTCGTGCCGCAGTACTTCCCGCTGGCACTGGCTGTATCCATCATAGTCGCAGTCGTGGCAACTATCTATCCCGCCCTGCGCGCCAGCAGGATAAGGGTCGCCGACTCTTTCAGGGCCATTTAATCCCTGCTGAAATTGACAGGAGGACTAATGCTGGAAGTTAAAGGGATTTCAAAGATATACGGTGAAGGCACGGTCCGTGTGACCGCGCTGGACAACTTGACGCTGCGGGTGGATGACGACGATTTCATGGCCATCATGGGGCCTTCCGGGAGCGGGAAATCGACATTTTTAAACGTAATAGGCGGGCTGGACCGGCTCTCTAGCGGGGAGGTAGTGCTGGACGGAAGGCGCATAGATAACCTGGATGAGAATGCCCTGGTGGACATCAGGCGGGGCAAGATTGCCTATGTATTCCAGCAGTACCACCTGCTGCCGTCACTCACCGCGCTGGAGAACGTGCTGATGCCCCTCATATTCTGCGGCAGAGGGGCTGATGAAAAGGATGCACTTTACATGCTCGAAAGGGTGGGCCTGGGTAAGCGGTCCGGTCATAAGCCGGGACAGCTGAGCGGCGGGGAGCAGCAGAGGGTGGCGATTGCCCGGGCGCTGGTAAACAGCCCGAGCCTCATACTGGCCGACGAGCCCACAGGCAACATGGACCAGAAGACGGGCAACGAGATACTCGAGCTGTTCAAGCAGCTAAATGATGAGGGACGCAGCATACTCATGGTTACGCACAGCCCTGAAATAGCACGACAGGCCAAAGAAATAATAACGTTGCGGGACGGCCGCATTCTTACCGGACCGACAAAAAACTAAAGGAGGAAAAATGTATCAAAACAACACGGGGAGTTTGAAGATGATTCATAACAAAGGGGCGATTGCAGCTACATTGACGGCTGCCATTCTTGTCGTAGCTTCGCTGGCGCTGATTGCCTGCGCCGGCGCAGGGTCCTACAGGGTTCAGGCCAATGCGCAACAGTTCAAGGTAGTGTCCCTGATTATCAACCCGGCGTCAGTAGGCCCCGGCGAACAGGCCGTGGCGACGGCAAGCATAGCCAATACCGGCAGCTCGGACGGTCAGTACAATGCCGTTCTGAAGATAGATGATATCGTCCAGGAGGTGGCCGGCCTGAATGTACCGGCGGGCGGCAACCAGATAATACAGTTTTCTATCACCAGGAACACGCCCCAGATTTATAAGATAGGCGTGGGTGAACAGACGGCGCTGCTGACGGTTAACCCGCAGGCACAGGCAGCCGGACCTGCACTGGCCAATGCTCCCGGCAACCTTCCGCCTTGCTGCCAGACCGGTTCCACAGGCGGTCAACCCCAGGTCAGCGCTCCGAGCAACCTCCCGCCCTGCTGCCAGACGGGTGCGCCCGGGGCCAGCCAGGGTACGGTGGTTCCGAGAAGGGGCTGCTGCCAGTAGGCAAAGCGAATATAAAAAATGCACTATCTGTTACGAGATTACATAAAGTTATAAAGGAGTAAGAGTTATGCAATGGAAAATAACCGCTTTGGCGGCGGTGGTCTCGCTGGCCTTGATCCTGTCCGCCTGCGCCGGGACGACGGCTGCCGCCGCTACTACGACGGTGCCACCCTCGGCCCCGGCCGTGAGCGCGGAGCCGCCCTCGACGCCTGCCCCACAGGCTGTTCCAGTGAATGTGTCGACGACGGCATCGGGCGCGGCCAGTCAACCGGCCGGCCCTATTAAGGCCACGGAGATCAAAGCGACTGTGTCGGGAGACACGGTGACGATACCTTTAAACGATGTGCAGAGTAAATGGAACACCCATTTCTTTGTGGATTTGCCGGATGGCAGGGAGAGCTTCATGGCTTACGTGCTGGACGGCAATGTCTACGTCCGTGCCAGCATCTGCCCTCCGTGCAGGGGCAAGACCTATACGCTAAGTGGAAGCACCCTAGTCTGTGACGTCTGTGCGACCACATTTAATGCTCAGACAGGCAAGGGAATAGCCGGGGCCTGCGTTAATTATCCCAAAGCAGCCGTGCAGTATGCGGTGGCAAATAATAATATAACTATGAAAGTAAGCGACCTTGAATCCGCGTACCAGACCACCTTGAAATTCCAGCGCTAGGGCTGCCGTTATAAATAGGGCCTGTGCTTTCAACAAGCACAGGCCCTATTTCATTTTAAACCCAGGTTATTTTTTCTTGATGGTTGATATTTTAAATAATTTGTACAGCCCGCAGAATCCTACTATTCCTGTTATAAGTGCTATCAGTCCCAGGACAATCAGCACTATCATAGCCACCATGCCCCAGGAGCTCTGAAAGAATATGCCCAGACCTATTAAGATGACCCCCAGTATAATCCGGATGACCCTGTCCAGAGTGCCCTCATTCCTTTCCATTTTTACCTCCTCACTGACAATTCTAGTGGCGTCGTCCGAATCGGTCAATCAGCCGCTTCTCCCACACGTGTGGCGCTTATTATCACAGGCCTGCAGTCAGTTGTGATATACTGGTAATTTGTACAAGAGAGGGAAGACTTGGCAAAGCGAGATATCCTGTCGGTAACAGATTTTACAGCGGCTGAAGTGGAACAGCTGGTCAAGAAGGCTGCGGCCTCCAAAAAGGGGCCATGGCCCCAGGCGCTGGCGGGCAAAACCGTCGCGCTGCTGTTTGAGAAGCCCTCCCTGCGCACGCGAATGAGCTTTGAGCTTGCTATACACCAGCTCGGCGGCTACTGCATCTACATGTCGCCGGAGGAGGTCGGCCTGGGCAAGCGGGAGTCCGTGCCTGACGTGGCGCATGTGCTCAGCCGCTATGTGCAGGGCATAGTCGCCCGTACCTTCCTGCACCGCACACTTGAAATGCTGGCCGAATATGCCAGCGTGCCCGTCGTTAACGCGCTTTCGGATTACGAACACCCCTGCCAGGCGCTGGGCGACCTGACCACAATTTATGAACGGAAAGGTAAATTTAAAGGCCTGAACCTGGCCTTCGTGGGCGACGGCAACAATGTTGCCAACTCGTTGCTGCTGGCTTGCTCCATGGTGGGCATTAATTTCCTCATTGCCTCGCCGCAGGAATACAGCATCAAGGACAACGTGCTGGAGGTCGCCAACAAATATGCCCAGCAAAGCGACAGCCAGATAATGCTGCTGGAGGAACCTGCCATGGCTGTCAAGGATGCCGATGTCGTTTATACGGATGTCTGGACCAGCATGGGCCAGGAAGAGGAGTACGAGCAAAGATGCATAGCTTTTGCAGATTATCAGGTGAACGATAAGCTGCTTTCTTATGCCAGGAAGGATGCCATCGTCATGCATCCCCTGCCGGCCCATCACGGCGAAGAGGTGGCAGTGGGCATTGTGGACCGCTACCGCTCCGTCATCTTCGATCAGGCAGAAAACCGCCTGCATTTGCAGCGCACATTGCTGGCAGAGCTGTTTAAATAACGGAAGGCTGTCCTGCTCCAAATCTCCGTACTTTTACGTATTAAATATTAAGGCCTTTATTTGCTAGAATTGGGTGGATAAAAAATGAATCCCATTGTTACCATAGTCGGCCGCCCCAACGTGGGCAAGTCGACCCTGTTTAATCGCATAGCCGGCGCGCCGATCGCCATAGTGGAGGACCATCCGGGGACCACGCGTGACCGCGTCTTCGCCGATGTCGATGTCCTCGGCCGCCAGATTGCACTGATAGATACCGGCGGGCTTGAGCCCGAGGCTGGCAGCGAGATGGGAAAGAAGATCAACAGGCAAATACAGGCGGCTATGGCCGAATCGGATGCCGTCATCTTTGTGGTGGATGTCAGGGACGGTCTTATCTCAGCCGACCGTGAGATTGCCGACAGCCTGCGTAAGCTGGGCAAACCCATTGTGCTGGCTGCCAACAAGGCTGAGACTGAGAAGCTTAAGGAATCCAGCGCCGAGTTCTATGCCCTGGGCCTGGGAGATCCCCTGGCCGTCAGCGCCCATCACGGCAAGGGCATTAATGAGCTGCTGGAGGCGCTATTGCAAAAGCTGCCTGAGGCGGAGGCGGAACCGGAAGAGGAAGGGGCGAGGCCCCGGCTGGCCATTGTCGGCCGTCCCAACGTTGGCAAGTCCATGCTGCTTAATGCGCTGGTAGGAAGGGAGCGCGCCATAGTGGACTCCACCGCGGGCACCACGCGTGATGCCACGGACACCATCGTCAGACATGACGGGCAGGACGTTGTTCTCATCGATACGGCCGGCATACGCAAGAGGGGCAAGGCCGGCTCCGGCCTGGAGTACTACGGCCTGGTGCGCACGCTGCGTGCCATAAACCGCTGTGATGTAGCCCTGCTGGTCATGGATGCGACCGAGTTCATAACCGCCCAGGATACACATATAGCCGGCTATATTAAGGATGCCTGCAAAGGCATCGTCCTGCTGGTGAACAAGTGGGACCTGGCAGATGATGACCTGCGTGACGAATACGTGGCCGAGATCGACCGCCGTATGAAGTTCGTAGCGCATGCGCCAGTGCTGTTTGTGTCCGCATTGACCGGCCTGGCCGTTAAAAAAATCATTCCTGTGGCACTGGAAGCCTGGGGCGAGAGGCAGAAACAGCTGCCCGACCCGGTCATAGATAAGCTCATTCACACCGCGGTGCAATCGCACGCCCCTCCTCCCAAGGGGACCAGGCGGCTGGAGGTCTTCAGGGCCTACCAAGGTGGCACTAATCCGCCCTCCTTCACATTTTTAGTCAATGACCCGAAGCTGGTACACTTTTCCTATGAGCGCTACCTGGAAAATAAGCTGCGCCAGACCTTCGGCTTTTCTGGCACATCGCTCAAGCTGCTGTTCAAGAAGACCTCTAAGAGGTCAAGCATTTCCGGAGGCAAAATATCATGATTTTCGCCATTAAGTTCGCGGCCATTGCCGTTGCATCCTACCTGCTGGGCGCCATACCCTTTGGACTTATTCTCAGCAAGAAATTGGCCAACGTGGATATAACCAGGTGCGGCAGCGGCAATATCGGCTGTACCAATGTCTTTCGCGTGCTGGGCGCCAAGCTGGGACTGATGACCATGGTGCTCGATGTGGGAAAAGCTGCGCTGGCCGTTGGGCTCTCAATGCTAATTATCGGCAGTGACCCCCTGACGGTGGCCGGCTTCGATATACATGTACAGGCTGCCCAGATACTTGCTGCGCTGATGGCCATGGTGGGACACAACTGGTCTGTCTATATCAAATTTAAGGGCGGCAAGGGGGTGGCCACCTTTATGGGCGGGTTACTGGTCATCAACTGGGTGGTGGCAGTGCTGGCCTTCCTGGTGGGTCTGGCGGTGGCATTGATCACCAGATATGTCTCGCTGGGCTCGATCCTGGCTTCAGTGGTCGCCTTTTGCATCTTTGTAGCCTTTGCTGCGCTGGCCTTCATCAATCCGATTTTTCTGCTTTACGGGCTGGCCGCGGCCGCGCTCATAATTTACCAGCACCGGACAAATATCATGCGCCTGCAGGCAGGCACTGAAAACAAGCTGGGCGATAAGAGCGCCAGGATAAAGTAACCTTCGGCTGCTAATTAAGGTGCTGCAGCAGGTCGTCATCCGGCCGTGAGTGGGTATCGGACTTTGGCAAGCTCTCCAGCAACTCCTCGAAAAGCTTCTGCTGTCTCTGGTCCAGCTTATCGGGCGTGAGAAGCTTAACGATCACTAGCTGGTCTCCGCGGCTTCTGGAGTTCACCTTCTGGAAGCCTTTGTCTTTAATGCGAAAGACTTTTCCATGCTGCGTTCCTGCCGGTATCTTGAGCGTGAAGTTGCCGTCCATGGTGGGTATTTCCATGCTGCAGCCCAGTGCTGCTTGCGCAACGTTGAGCGGCAGAGCCATGATTATGTCGGAGCGTTTGCGCAGGAAAAACTTGTGCGGCTTGATCTCAAAGCGGATATACAGGTCGCCGGGTGAGCCGCCGTAATATCCCGCTTCCCCCTCGTGTCCCAGCCTCATCTGGCTTTCTTCGTCAACACCGGGGGGAATGCTGATGGAAAGCTTGTGTCTGACTTTCTCCCTGCCCTGCCCTTTGCAATGCGGGCAAGGGGTTATGATGATCGTACCCTGCCCTCCGCAGGCGGGGCAGGTGGATGTCTGCACGAAGCGGCCGAATATGCTTTGCTGGCTGCGGCGGACCTGTCCGCTGCCGTTACACTCGGGGCATTTCTCCGGGTTCGTACCGGGTTTGCTGCCCACGCCTTTGCATACGCTGCACAGCTGGACCCTGTTGATCTCGATCTCGCGGTTGATCCCTGAGTAAGCTTCCTCGAAGGTAAGTGAGACCCTGGCGACCAGGTCGGAGCCTTTGCGCGGCGAGCGTCGCTGCGCCGTGGGGCCGGCCCCGCCGAAGAAGGCTTCGAAGATATCACCCAGACCGCCGAACTCGAAGGTATCAAATCCCATTCCCTGGCCGCCATCGCCAGGAATACGGCCGTAGCGGTCATAATAGGAGCGCTTTTGCGAGTCGGAGAGCACCTCGTAGGCCTCGTTTATCTCCTTGAACTTCTCATCGGCCCCCGCGCTGTTATTGCGGTCGGGATGGTATTCCATGGCCAGCTTGCGGAAGGCCCTTTTAATCTGCTCATCGCTGGCATTCCTGGGCAGGCCGAGTATTTCATAGTAGTCCTTGGTCGATGCCATATTAAAAAAACCTCAATTTCTCAGTATAAACAATTGCAGCTTGCATTATCAAATTTTAAATACGGCCTCTGCGTACGGGCGGATAAATTGGACGGGCGGACGGAATTCTCTCATTTTCACAATTTTGGCCCAAGTAGTATGATTACAAAGGCGCCATGAAGGAAAAGATCAGAGAGGCCCTCGCATCGCGGCAAAAGCGGGTGATCTGCGATCCCAGCCTGACCGAGTCCGCAGTCCTGCTGCCTGTATTCGAGAAAGACGGCAAGTGCTATATACTGTTTACCCGGCGCACCTCCCACCTGGCGCACCATCAGGGCCAGATATCCTTTCCCGGCGGCGGAAAGCATAAAGCCGATAAGTCGCTCCTGGAGACTGCCCTGCGTGAGAGCCATGAGGAGATAGGGCTTAAGGAGAAGGATGTCGAGATACTGGGAGAGCTGGACGATGCTGTAACCACCACATCTTCCTATCATATTACCCCCTTCGTCGGGCTGATCCCTTATCCCTATGAGTTCAAGAAGGATGACTTCGAAGTGGAAGAAATCTTCGACCTGCCGCTGGAAGGCCTGATGAACAAGGCTGTGCAAAAGCGTGAGGATATGATCATAGGCGACAAGACAATCAATGTATACACATTTGAGCTTGATGGCCGGGTCGTCTGGGGTGCCACAGCCTGGATTCTGCACCAGTTTTTAGAGATACTGCGGTCTGTGAGTGGAGCCCACTCGAAGAATTAGCTTTTGGCCTCTTTGGTTTCTTTGGCCTCAATTTTCTTGGGGTCAGTCTTAGCTTTCACCTTGATCCTCTTCGGCTTGATTTCCTCTGCCCTGGGAATCTCCAGCATAAGCATGCCGTTATCCACTGTGGCTACGGCCCCATCTATTTTCAGGCCACGGGGAAGCGCTACCGTGCCCCTGTCACCGCTCTACATATTAATATTATAAAACATAAAATAATTTGTCAAGTCTTATAATATATTATGTCAGTAAACATTGAGGGATTTTGACATAAAGCTATAATAAGTTTATAATCCTGTGCAGGAGTTGAAATGGCAGGAAAAGATTACTACAGCATACTCGGTGTACCCAGGAATGCGCCTGACAAGGATATAAAGTCGGCTTACCGCAGGCTGGCCCGCAAGTTCCACCCCGATGTGAACCCGGGCGACAAGTCGGCGGAGGCCCGCTTCAAGGAGATCAACGAGGCCTACGAGGTGCTCTCGGACGCCGACAAGCGAAAGAAATACGACCAGTTCGGCTCGGACTTTGATAATGCCGAGGCCTTCGCCCGCGCCCAGCAACAGGCCAGGCAGCAATACGGCGGCGGTTACGGAAGGCCGGGCGGCCAGCCATTCAGCACCTTTGAGACCTCCGATATGGGTGACCTTAACGAGGTCTTTGAAAGCCTGTTCCGCGGCTTCGGCGCCAGCGGCGCCCGCACAGGAACGCGCCGGGCCAGGAAAGGCCAGGACCTTGAACACACCATCGAGCTCAACCTGGACGAGGCCTTTAATGGTGCCAAACGGGTGCTGGAGTTGCAATCGGAGCAGCCCTGCACGACCTGCGGCGGAACGGGCCGCGTAAAGAACGGGGTCTGCCCGCAGTGCCGGGGCGCCGGCAGGATAGTCAGGCCGCGCAGGCTGGAGGTGAAGATACCACCCGGAGTGAAGGTAGGGTCCCGGGTTCGGATAGCCGGGGAGGGCAATCCCGGCATGGGCGGGCCCAACGGCGACCTTTACCTTATCATCAAGGTGGCTACTCATCCCATGTTCAAGCGTGAGGGCGATGACCTGCTGGTTGACGTACCGGTGGCGCTGACCACGGCCGTGCTGGGTGGTGAGGTCCAGGTGCCCACGCTCAAAGGCGGCAAGCTGGCTCTCAAGGTTCCGCCCGAAACGCAGAACGGCAAGGTATTCCGCCTTACCGGCCAGGGCATGCCCCGCCTGAACGATAACCGGCGCGGCGATATGCTTGCCAGGGTGGTCGTCACCCTGCCGGTGAAGTTGTCCGAGAAGGAAAGGAGCCTCTTTGAGCAGCTGAAAAATTTGAGGCCTAATTAGTATTGAACACGAATCTATGAGGTGATAAGATAAAATGCCTCGTGAAGTATATGAACCGAAGTACGTGATAAGCATCGCCGCCCGCATACTGGGCTGCGAGGTCCACACGCTGCGGTACTACGAGAAGCTGGGCCTGGTCAGACCCTACCGCTCACAGGGCAACATCCGTTACTATTCCGAAGCCGATATCGATAAGCTGCGCCATATAAAGGTGCTGATGGATGATATGGGCATTAACATGGCTGGGGTTGAGGTGGTGTTGAAGCTCGGTGAGAGGATGGCCGAGCTGCAGCGCAGGATCGACAGCCTGGAGTCGGAGCTGGACAAGCTTAAACCGGCTCACAGGGACACAAGGAAAGTTAAATCAGGAGGTTAATTTGGCTGAGGCCAGGACAGACATCGCCCCTGCCGGATGGCAGGTAACTGCAACCACGCTTTACTGCGATATGGTGGACGAGAACGTGACCATCATGGTCAACCGTGACTGGTCATGCCGGTGTACGTGGTGGAGCAAATACAAGAGCGTGGCTCAGCAGGATCCGCGGCACAAATTCGGCAAACAATTGAAGGTTAAAATCGGACAGTGCCGGGGGCCGGACTGTGACTATGTCCTGGGCTATCGGGACAAGCTGATAGCAGAGGAAACAGCCATTAAAAAATAAACTATGAGACAGGAAAGATTTACCGAACAGGCGCAGGAAGTTCTGGGAGCTTCGCAGCAGTTGGTCAGCCGCTTCCGCAACTCCATGTGGGATGTGGAGCACATTTTTCTGGCGCTGCTGGAGCAGCAGGATGGACTGGCCGCAGAGATACTCAAGAGGTTGAACGTCAACCTCACAGCTATGAAAAAGCGTGTGGCGGATATCCTGGACAACTACCCCAAGATAACAGAGCCGCCCAAGAGCTCCATTGGCGGAATACAGATATATCCCACGCCGCGTGTGGCGCAGGTGCTGCAGGCAGCGGTGGGCGAGGCCGACCGCCTTAACGATGAATATGTGGGCGTTGAACATCTGCTCATCGCCATTGCCAGCGAAGGCGGCGGCGACGCCGTGAGCGTGCTCAAGGAGTTCGGCATCGACCAGGAGAAGATATACCAGGCGTTGCTTAATATCCGCGGCAGCCACCGGGTCGACGACCCGCGCGCCGAGACCAAGTATAGGAGCCTGGAGAAATACGGGCGCGATCTGACGCAGCTGGCCCGTGAAAATAAGCTGGACCCCGTCATCGAGCGCGAGGATGAAATAAAGCGCGTTATGCAGGTGCTGATCAGGCGCACCAAGAACAACCCTGTGCTCATCGGCGAAGCCGGCGTTGGCAAGACGGCCGTTGCCGAGGGCCTGGCCCAGAAGATAGTGGCCGGCGATGTGCCGGACTCACTGAAAGGCCGCAAGGTTATAGCCCTGGACATGGGCGCACTGGTGGCCGGCAGCAAGTTCCGCGGCGAGTTCGAGGAACGGCTCAAGGCCGTGATGGACGAGGTGCGGCAGGCCAGGGGTGAAGTCATACTCTTCATCGACGAGATGCATACTGTGGTGGGAGCGGGCGCCGCCGAGGGCGCCATTGACGCCAGCAACATGCTCAAGCCGGCTCTAGCCAGGGGTGAGCTGCAGTGCGTTGGCGCTACTACGCTGGATGAATACCGTAAGCATATAGAGACGGATAAGGCGCTGGAGCGCAGGCTGCAACCCGTTTTCGTAGGCGAGCCAGGCGTCGAAGCTACGGTGGACATGCTGCGCGGGCTCAGGCCGCGCTATGAAGCGCACCACAACGTAAAGATATCGGATGAAGCGCTGACAGCGGCGGCTGAGCTTAGCAAACGCTATATAGCCGACCGCTTCCTGCCGGACAAGGCCATCGACCTGATAGACGAGGCGGCCTCCAAGATGCGCATTGACATGGAGAGTGCGCCTCCCGAGGTCAAGCAGCTTGAGCAGAAGATACAGCAGCTGCGTGACGAGGAAGCCGCTGCTTCTCAGCGCAGCGACTATCAGAAGGCTGCCGAGCTTAAAGCCGAGAAATTGCGCCTGGAGGAAGGATATAACAAGGCCAGGGACAAGTGGCTTCAAGAGAAGAAGATTGACAACGAGGTGGACGCAGACACCATCGCCGAGCTGATCGCCAAGCAGACCGGCATACCTGTTTCCAGGATGCTGGAGGGCGAGAAGGAAAAGCTGGTGCACATGGAGGAGCGTCTGCACGAGCGAATAGTCAACCAGGAGGAGGCCATTGCAGCTGTTTCCGAGGCTGTGAGGCGCGGGCGCGCCGGCCTGCGCGACCCCAAGCGGCCGATAGGCAGCTTTATCTTCCTGGGCCCGACGGGCGTGGGCAAGACCGAGCTGGCCAAGGCGCTGGCGCAGTTCCTGTTTGACGATGAAGACGCCATGATACGCATCGATATGTCCGAGTACATGCAGGAGCATACCGTCTCCAGGCTGATCGGCGCACCGCCGGGCTATGTTGGTTACGAGGAGTCCGGGCAGCTTACCGAGGCCGTGCGCAGGCGTCCCTTCCGGGTGATACTCTTCGACGAGATAGAGAAGGCGCATCCGGATGTTTTCAACATCCTTCTTCAGATATTGGAGGACGGCAGGCTGACGGACGGCCATGGCCACACCGTGAGCTTCAAGGAGACGGTGGTCATCATGACCAGCAACCTGGGCATGAAAGAGTTCAGGTCCCAGGCCAGGCGCATGGTGGGCTTCAACGTCCCGCAGGAAAAAGAGGACAAGGACGAGTGGCTCAAGATCAAGGCCGTAATCGAGGCTGACCTCAAGAAGACCTTCCGGCCGGAGTTCCTTAACAGGATCGATGACATCATCATCTTCCACCCGCTGACTGAGGCCAACCTGAAGCAGATCGTGGACTTGCTGGTCAAGGAGGTCGAGAAGCTGCTGGCCGACCGCGATATCGTGCTGGAGCTGACCGACGAGGCCAGGGAATGGGTCTTCCGCAAGGAATACGACCCTGAGTACGGCGCCAGGCCGTTGCGGCGTGCCATACAGCGCTACATCGAGAATCCGCTCTCCGGCAAGATAATCTCAGGCGAGATCAAGGACGGCGACCGCGTAAGAATCGACGTGGACAAAGGCGCCCTGGCATTTAACGTGCTCAGCGGCGCCGGCGTCGCCGCCGACCCCGGCAGCGAGGAGGATTCCCAGGCCGGGACGAAGAAGAAAAAGAAGGGCAAGACCGCCAAATAAGTGACTAACTCCTCCGTCGTACACTTCGGAAAAGGGCGCCGATATTCACCTCGGGCTTATATAATCGGTGCTGTCTCAGCAGTTATCACCGTTGCGATGTGTGCCCTGATAGGGGTTTACTGGCAGGAGATAATCAAGTTTTCCAGGTACGGCTACATCGGCGTTTTTGTCATTAGCTTCCTGGCCGGCGTGACTGTTTTCATACCTGTTCCCAGCGTATTTATTGTATTTACCCTGGGAGCGGTGCTAAATCCCATACTGGTAGGGCTGATTGCCGGGGTGGGCGAGGCAGTGGGCAGCATGGGAGTCTATTTGACAGGCATAGGCAATGCCAGGGCTTTCCACTCCTTTGAGCACGGGGTGGTGGCAAAGTTCCGCTACTGGATTACCACCCGCGGCGCGCTGTCCGTCTTTGCCATGTCCGCAGTTTTCAACCCTCTTTTCTACCCGTTCACAGCCGTTGCCGGCATGATGCACTTTGGCTGGTGGCGCTTCTTTATACTCTGCCTCGCGGGCAAGTGCCTTAAAAACGTCCTGGTGGCCGGTGCGGGCTTTTACGGCATCGAGGCGCTGATGCATATTTTTGGAGGACGTCTGCCATGGTCGTAAAAAGCAAGATGCCCATGCCGCCGCCGCGCAGCTGGTATATAGCGCTGCTGCTGTCGATTTTCCTGGGATGGTTTGGCGCCGACAGGTTCTACATCTGCCGTCCCAAGGGCGCCTGGATGAAGCTTTGCACCTTTGGAGGGCTGGGCATCTGGTGGCTGAGCGATATAATCCTGATCGCCGCCGAGTACCGCAAGGACCGTTGGTACCGTCCGCTGGTTCACGAGTGGCGCCCTAGGGGCTGACTCCGATTTGAGTTTTGGACGGCTTTTTGCTAGATTAATAACTTGTTTATGGGCCTGTAGCTCAATTGGGAGAGCGTCTGACTGGCAGTCAGAAGGTAAGGGGTTCGAATCCCCTCAGGTCCACCATCCATCGTAAAACTGATACCATTTGGGACAGCTCCCGAACCGACTATCTGGTTTCTCTTTGCACGGGCTTTCGGCTCCATTCCATATTAATCAAGTCCACTGCAAAATAAGAAATTGCCAAGGCAATGAAACAGGCCGGGGCTGTGCACCGGCCTGTTGATTAATCCTGTAATCCGTAACGGGTTAAACGGCCTGTCTTCTTCTTGTAAAATAAACAATGCCTGCTATGGAAATAAAGATCATTGCTATGCTAATGTAGAGGATGATGTTAGGGTCGCTTTCCACTGTGAAGCTGCCGGCTGATACCCCGCCGACGTACACAGAATAGGCGCCGGGCTCATTGCGGCTGAGGGTAAAGGTGACAGGGGCGCTGGAGCCGCTGTTGACGGTAATGCCCTGGCTGGCCTCTTCCTGCCCGTTGACGTAGAGCTTCACCAGCATGGAGCCGTTGCCTGTGCCCTGATTTGCCACATTAGCCGTTACCGTGACAATCTCCCCCGGTCCAACTCTGGAGGCTGACACTGTTGCACTGGCTACCCTTAAATTGGCCAGGTTCACCGGACCCTGCGGCACTGTCGGTGCAGATATGGTACCGGATGATCGCGACCCGGTACCTATCAAGTTGCTGGCAAAACTGGCACTGATGGTGTGGTCGGCAGTAACGTTGGTAAAAGTGTAAGTAGAGACCGCACCTACAGAAATCCCATCGACTAAAACATCCGCAACACGGTAGCCTGCATTGGCCGTGATGGTGAAGGCCTGGCTCGCGCCCACATTGACCGTGACCCTGCCTGCGGGTGATATCGATCCATTGGCGCCGGCTGTAGCGTTGATTATGCGGGTATCCGGCGCAGGTGGAATGTATGGGCTGCCCGTGACATAGACATGGTCTTGGCTGGTGGCCGGGCTGACCAGGTTGTAGGCATAAGAAGCGAAGGCGACATAGCGCCCATCGGCGCTGATGCATGGAGAATAGCTATCGTTATCACCCTGAACACCACTGGCATTGGCGCTGACCAGAGTGGTCGTGCCGGTCTGCATATCGCGCATAAAGACCTGTTCGCCGCTGGTGGCCGGGCTGACCAGGTCGCTGGCTTCAGAACTGAAGGTGATATAGCGACCGTCGGCGCTAATGATTGAACGATAGCTATCGTTATCACCCTCAACGCCGACGGTATTGGCGCTGACCAGCGTGGTCGTGCCTGTCTGCATATCGCGCATAAAGACATTCTGGCGGCTGGTGGCCGGGCTGACCAGGTTGGTCGCACGGGAATGGAAGGTGACATAGCGCCCGTTCGCGCTGATGCTTGAGCTATAGCTTTCGGCATTGCCCTGGACGCCGCTGGCATTGGCGCTGACCAGCGTGGTCGTGCCTGTCTGCATATCGCGCATAAAGACTTGTTGACCGCTGGTGGCCGGGCTGACCAGGTTGGTGGCTTCAGAATAGAAGATGATATAGCGGCCGTCGGCGCTGATTCTTGGTCTCTCGCTGCTTTTATTGCCCTGGATGCCGCCGGCATCGGCGCTGACCAGCCTGGTAGTCCCGGTCTGCATATCGCGCACAAAGACCTGCTGGCCGCTGGTGGCCGGGCTGACCAGGTTGGTCGCATGGGAATAGAAGGTGACATAGCGCCCGTCGGCGCTGATTCTTGCTTCGTAGCTACCGTTATTGCCTTGGACGCCGCTGGCATTCGCGCTGACCAGCGTGGTCGTGCCGGTCTGCCTGTCGCGCCTAAATATCTGGTAACCGCTGGTAGCCGGGCTGACCAGGTCGGTGGCGTCAGAATAGAAGGCGATATAGCGACCAGCGGCGCTGATGTCTGGTTCGTAGCTATCGGAGTTGCCCTGGGTACCGCCGGCATTGGCGCTGGCCAGCGTGGTCGTGCCGGTCAGCCTGTCGCGCACAAATATCTGGTAACTGTCAGTGGCCGGGCTGACCAGGTTGCTGGCCGCAGAGCCGAAAGTGACATAGCGCCCGTCGGCGCTGATGGCTGGATCGTAGCTGTAGCTATCACCCGGAACGCCGTTGGAACTTACGCTGACCAATTCCATGCCGGTAAAAGCCAGGACAGCCTGAATTCCAAAGACCAGGGAAAGTAGTATCACAGTAATAGAAAGAATCAGCGATCTTTTCATACTCCACTAACCTCCGCGTAACAACACAAAAAATTTATCATTTTTCCTGAGAGTCGTCAAGGCGCATATCCAATTATATTTTGGCAGTAAGCAAAACAGCCATGGTACCAGAATGCATCGGGTGTCTTTAAAGATGATCACGGCTGGCAGAATGTGCACTATCTGCACGGGCGTATATATTAATCCTGTTACCAGTTACCAGATGCCGGACAGCCGGGTTTTATCGGGATAAGTGCGTTGACTCAACTTGCCACACCAATCAATTCTCTTAGCCTAATATACACCATTAAAGACAGTTCCGGAATTCACTTTTACCCCGCTTTATTTCTAACCGCCAATTTCAGTTATTGGTTTTGCACCCGTAATGTACTTTTGCTATATTTGATTATTCCTTCCATTCATTGTCATTTCATTTTGTCAAAATGCGTAGTGGTACAGGCAAACTAGCATGAAATGGCACAATCTAAAGGTTGAAGAAGCGTTATCAAGGCTAGGGTCCAGCCGGGCCGGCCTATCAGAGGATGAAGCCCTCAAACGTCTCAGCCAGTATGGCCCTAACGCACTTACGGAAAAGGGCAAAACACATCCCTTAATTGTATTTCTGCGCCAGTTTGCCAGTCCCCTAATTTATATCCTGCTCGTCGCCGTTCTTGTTGAGATATTCATAATGCAAAAACCAACAGACGCGCTGGTTATCCTGGCGGTGTTAACCATTAATGCCATAATCGGTTTCATACAGGAGAGCCGTGCTGAGCAGGCTATAGAGGCGCTTAAAAAACTGATTGTTCCACATGCGCGTGCATTACGTGGAGGTGCAGTGACCGATATTGCCGCGGCTAACCTTGTGCCCGGTGATATCATCCTCTTGGAAGCCGGAGATAAAGTACCAGCCGATGCCAGGTTGATCGAATCAGCAAGTCTCTCTATTGATGAGTCCATTCTGACCGGAGAATCTGTGCCTGTCGAAAAATTCACTGCGTTAATAGAAGGTGAAGCAGCGGTAGCAGATATGGGTAATATGGCACATATGGGATGTATCGTGGTAAATGGACGAGGTTTTGGTGCTGTTACAGCTACGGGTATGAACACGGAAATAGGCAAGATAACTTCACAGGTTCAGGAAGTTAAACCACCGCCCACACCTCTTCAGCGGAATATATCAAAGCTCAGTAAGTATATCGGTATCATAGTGCTGTCAGTTGTTACCATATTAGTAATAATCGGATTGCTAAAAGGTTATGCGATTGATGAATTATTTGCCCTGGCAGTGGCTGCCGCCGTCTCCGCTATACCTGAAGGTCTTCCTCTAATGGTTACAGTTGTACTTGCCATGGGGATCAAGAGGATGGCTCAGAGGCATGCCCTTGTCCGTAAACTGTCGGCTGTTGAGACAATGGGTTCAGTAAGTGTTATTTGCTCGGATAAAACGGGGACCCTTACCGAGAGCGAGATGACTTTGCGGCAGCTATATATACCAGATAGGTTCGTGGAAATCACAGGGGCAGGTTACCAGACAGAAGGGGATTTTTTAATCAGCGGCAGGAAGTTGGAACCCGCTGCCGATGATAGCCTGATGCTGGCACTAAAGATCGGTTGCCTGTGCAATGATTCCATATTGAAATCAGATGGCGCAAGATACACAGTCCTGGGTGATCCGACAGAAGGAGCGTTCTTAGTTGCCGGAGTCAAAGCGGGACTGGACATAGATAATTTACATAAAGAACAAAGACGTCTGGCAGAGTTGCCTTTTTCAAGTGAAAAACGCTACATGGCAACACTGCACACCTGCCAGGACCACAGTGCCATAGTGTTTGTCAAAGGGGCCGTCGACAATGTTCTGGCAATGTGCAAGGGCATTAGATTGAACGGTGTGGGTCTGGAACTGACATCGGAAATAAAAGAAAAAATTGAAAAAGCTAACCTGGAAATGGCGTCCAAGGCACTCAGAGTAATGGTGGTGGCTTACGGTGACTGTGGGCCTGCCCCGGAACAGCTTACCCATGAACATATTAATGGGGCACTGACACTTGTTGCCCTGGCAGGCATTATCGATCCCCCCAGGGCAGAGGCAAAACAGGCTGTATCTGAATGCAAACAGGCTGGCATCAGGGTGAAAATGATTACCGGTGATCAGAAGGCGACTGCTGTAGCGATTGCCAATGAGCTTGGGCTGCCGCAGGGTGATGCACTTACAGGACTTGAACTAAATAAAATAAGCGATCAGGAATTGCATGAGCATATTGACCGGATTTCTGTCTTCGGCCGTGTTGAACCTCTGCATAAACTAAGAATAGTCAATGCTCTTAAGTCAAAAGGGCATATAGTCGCAATGACCGGCGATGGCGTTAATGACGGCCCGGCGCTGAGATCTGCCGATATCGGAATAGCCATGGGTATCAAGGGCACAGATGTTGCACGGGAAGCATCAGATATGGTTCTTACCGATGACAACTTCGCCTCAATTGTGGCTGCGGTAGAAGAAGGAAGGGTAATTTTCAACAATATTCGCCGTTCCATTTTTTATCTTCTAAGCACCAGTATGGGTGAACTGTTCACTTATATTTTGGCGGTCCTGGCAGGAATTCCATTGCCTCTTGTCGCAGTGCAGATACTCTGGATAAACCTGGTTACTGATGGTGTCTGTACGATACCTCTGGGATTGGAACCCAAGCATAGCAATGTGCTGACCGAGCCTCCAAGGCGGGCAAAGTCTGGCATATTGTATAGTGGGATGCTGACAAGGATTGCCTTCATGGCATTTATAATGTCAATGCTAACTTTTACTGTTTTTCAATGGGCGTTGCCATTGGTGGGACTTGAAAAAGCACGCACTATCGCATTTACACTTATGGTGGCAATCCAATGGTTTAATGCTTTGAATGCCCGCTCCGACAGGCAGTCCATTTTCAAAATTGGTTTTTTCAGCAACCGTATCGTGATTGGCGGCATAGCTGTTGCCATATTACTGCAGATTACAGTCATCTATTTGCCCTTTTTGCAGAATGTATTTTACACCGTCCCGCTTACTATGAGCGATTGGGGAATAATCATCCTGTTAGCAATTGGAATTTTGATACTTGAAGAATTGCGCAAACTCGTAGCACCGAAGCTATTCAGCAGGGGACTCTAATTTATTATTAAAAGCCTTCTATCATATTTATACGTTCTACTGGTATCCAACAGCGGGTTTCATTTTTGACAGACAAAACGGAGGAGGTTGTCATGCAGCTTGGTAAAAAGACCTGGCAAGTTATCGTAATCATTTTAGGCATTTTAACGTTGATTTCCATGATTTTCCCGGCCTGTCAGAAAGCTCCTGTGCCATATACTTCCACGGCGGCAACTCAATATACTGCACAGGCAAACAGCGCAGTATTGAAAGAGTTTAATTTCGCTGATGAAGAGGATTTTACCGAGACTCAGCGGGGTTTTATTGCCACACTGCCGGAGGTAAATATAAAGGCATCCGACGGAAGCACAGTATGGACGCTGACCAATTTCGACTTCCTGAAGCAAAAGGATGCTCCGCCCACGGTCAATCCGCTGCTCTGGCGAATGGCGAAGCTTAATATGAGCAACGGACTTTTCAAGGTCACCGACAACATATACCAGGTGCGCAGTTTCGATGCCTCCAATATAACTATTGTCGAGGGGGACAGTAAAATCATCGTGATAGATGCTCTCTCAGTAGCCGAAACCGCCAGGGCAGCCATTGATCTTTACTATCAGCAGCGGGGCAAGAGGCCGGTGGCAGCCGTAATTTATACACACAGCCACGTCGACCACTGGGGAGGCGTGAAGGGTATTATCTCTGATGAAGAGGTAAAATCCGGCTCCGTGAAAGTGATTGCGCCCGAAGGATTTCTTTCTGCCGCAATATCAGAAAACGCCATGGCCGGCTTTGTCATGATGCGCCGGGCGCAGTACCAGTTCGGCAATAACCTGCCCAGAGGAGAAAACGAGATGGTTGATGCCGGTATAGGAAAGGCTTATCCTTCCGGAAGCATCACCCTGATTCCACCCACTGACACAGTTAAAGCTACTGGCGAAAAATGGACCATTGACGGCGTCGATATGGTTTTTCAGCTCGTACCGGGCGCTGAAGCGCCTGCCGAGATGACAGTATATTTTCCTCAGTTCCGGGCTTTTGATGCAGCCGAGATCGCCTGCCCGCTTTTACACAATACACTCACTCCGCGCGGCGCAGAGGTACGTGATGCCTATAAATGGTCATATTATTTAAACGAGGCAATCGACCTGTACGGCGATAAGACTGACGTGATTTTTTCCCAGCATAACTGGCCCCGCTGGGGAACACAGCGAATCTTGGGCTTCCTCAAAGACCAGCGCGATATGTATAAATATCTGCACGACCAGACATTGAGGTTGATGAACGAAGGCTACACTATGAATGAAATAGCAGAAACGATCAAATTGCCTGCCAGCCTGGCAAAGCAATGGTATACGCGGAGCTATTACGGGACGGTCAGCTATAACGTTAAATCTATCTACCAGAAATACCTGGGCTGGTACGATGGAAATCCGGCTCATCTCAATCCTCTGCCACCCGTTGAATCCGGCAAGAAATATGTCGAATATATGGGAGGCCCCCAGGCAGTTATAGCCATGGCAAGAAAAGACTATGATAATGGCGAGTACCGCTGGGTAGCTCAGGTCATGAATAACGTCGTCTTCGCCTATCCTGACAACCAGGAAGCGCGCAACCTGGAGGCGGATGCGCTGGAGCAACTTGCTTATCAATCGGAATCAGGCGTATGGCGCAACTGCTACCTTACTGCTGCTTCCGAGCTGCGACAGGGAATCAACGGGACCTATAAGAAAGGCACCGCGGTGGCGGAACTGGCAAAGGCCATGACCATTCCCATGATTTTCGATATTATGGGCGTACGGCTCAATGGGCCCAAAGCAGAAGGCAAAACCATTACGGTCAACTGGAACTTCACGGACACCGGCGAAAAATACGTGCTCACACTGGAAAATTCCGTACTGGTCTATAGTTCGGGAAAGCCGGCGCCGGATGCCGATGCAACGCTAACATTGTCTCGGGCCACGCTTAACTCCATCCTGGCAGGCGAAACCACGTTCCTCAGAGAACTCATGTCCAATAATCTTGAGATCGAAGGGGATGCACTCAAGCTCAATGATTTAATGAGCCTTCAGGACAATTTCGACCCCATGTTTAACGTGGTCATGCCCTGACTTAAATATGTGTGATTGGATTCTTATTTGACCTGCGCATTTAACTTTCATTCTATATAGAACTTCCATGCACAGGCCCATTCAGCGGGATGGTTGTCCGGCGGACAGGCTATACATTGCGTTTTAATGCGGCTGTCGATGGTACAGGCAAATCTTGAGTACTCAACAATGCCTGCTGACTTACATGCATACTCCTCCAGCCTCTTGAGCTTGCGTGCCCGCTGTACGCGGCACTCCTCCATCCTGAATATGAGGCTGCCGTCCTGCCGTTCCATACGCTGCACATTTATACGAGCATATAACCTGTAGCTGAGGGCGGCTTCCAGCGCATCTATCCCTCCGGCCTCGGGCAAACGCAACAGCTGCTTTATTCCATAAGCTTCAACCGGCGAGAATTTTGTCCAGCAGGTGTCGTTGCATCTCTTGGCAGTGAACATCTCCTGACGTTGCTCAACTGTCTGGAACCAGATACCATCCGCAGCCAGCCAGTTGGCAGCAATGCTGTCGGCAAGGGCCTCCATTTTCTTTCTGGGAAATCGTGCCAGGCTGCCCGGAAGACCATCCTCCAGTTCAAAGCCCAGCGTATCCGAAAGGCGTTTCATAAGGATTGGATAGAACTTCTGGAATACTATTGCTTCTGTTTTCAATGCCTCCTCCAGCCCCAGCTGGTAGTTGACTTCATTGAACCACAGGCCGTAATGAAGGGCGCTGCGCCTGAAGAAGTCTATAGTCAACCTGGCCAGCTCTTTATCGTTTAGTCCTTGCATTGCTTTCCGGGTACTCATGTATCCTCCTTAGCCGTGTGCTGCGAGACGTATAACTGGCATGATAGTGGAATTATATGCTTGTATCTCCGGCGGCATCAATAAATGACACCGGCCTTAATGTGACAAGGAGAGAATGCTGGACGCGTAGGATATAATCTAAGCCAAACGCTGTATTTTATGCACGTCCGGAATAATAAAATTTCAACACGGAGCTCAGACCCATGCAAGAACAAGAAGTAGCCCGTATCAAGCTGGCGGCCAGGACCGAGTTTTTGCCGGCTGCCATCGCCTTCGTAAGGGATGCCTCTGCCACGCTGGGCCTTCCCAAATCCGATGCCGGCAGGCTCGAGCTGGTTGTAGAGGAAGCTTGCATGAACGTCATAGAGCATGCCTTCGAGCCGGATGAACAGGGATTTTTCGATATCGTCATAATCAGGAAGCCCGGGCAGGTCATGGTGGCGGTCGAGGACAGCGGGCTGCCCTTTGATTTCAGAAAGATCGATAGCGAGAAGGAGCCCGGCCTGGGCACCATACTGATGAAAGCCTTCGCCGATGAGATTCACTTCCTCAACCTTGGCCGCGGCGGCAAGCGGGTCGAGCTCATCAAGAACCTGCCCTACAAAGATGTTGATGCCTATCTAACGGAAGACGAGAAAAAGGAGTCTCCGCCTGCGGCTCCGGCTAAAGAGGACATTGAGATCACCTTGAGGCTGATGAAGCCGGACGATGCTGTTAGCCTGGCCCGCTGCGTTTACCGCTGCTACGGGTACACCTATTCCAACGGCGATGTTTATTTCCCCGACCGCATGAAGGAGCTGCTGGAAAGCGGCCTGCTTATCTCTCACATTGCTTTAAATCCTGAGGGCGAGGTCATAGGCCACTCGGCCATACGCAAAGATTATCCGCAAGCCATGGTGGCTGAAAGGGGTCAGGCGGTGGTCGATCCCCGCTACAGGGGCCACGGCCTTTTAAACAATCTGCTCAGCGCCGTCATGAAAAATGCCAAGAGGCTGGGGATGTACGGCACTTACAGCGAAGGCGTGACCATTCATACATTCAGCCAAAAGGCGGCGCTGGCCATCGGGGGAAAAGAGACGGGCATTCTCCTGGGATTTACACCGGCCAGCATGTTCTTTAAGAAAATACAGGAAGGCGAGCGGGAGCAACGCCAGGCCATCGTCCTGATGTACACCAGGCTCAACGACGAGCCGCAGCGGGACGTGTACCCGCCTTTCCACCATGAAGGAATCATCCGCCGGATATATGAGTTGAATAATTACAAAAGGACCGTTAAAGGTGCCGCTGATGCAGGGGAGCAGCCTGAGCTACCCCCGGCTTCCCAGGTTGATGTCAGCATACAGTCCGATGCCAGCCGGGCCTTTATGCATGTCGCTCAGTTCGGTGATGACCTGGTTGAGCTGGTTAAATTCCGTTTGCGTGAGCTCTGCCTGAGGCGTATCGATTGCATCTACCTGGACCTGCCCCTGTCCAATCCGGGCGCGCAGAGGTTCTGTGCCAACCTGGAGATGCTGGGCTTTTTCTTCGGCGGCATAATACCGGAGCTGTATGACGGCGACGTCCTGCGGCTGCAGTACCTCAATAACGTGGATTTCGACCCGGGTAAAATCGAGGTTGCTTCGGACTTCGGCAAGGAAATGCTCAGCTACGTACTTAAAGCCAGGGCAGCATAGCCAGCTTCACGCACTATGATAATAAGTTAAAAGCCTCGTTCGATGCCGTAAATTGAATTTGCTCTCGAATAAGGCCTTACGCAACCAGTAGTTGGTTCGTATACTCCTCTAATATTCTGGATGGGTTGGATTTTAATGTGCGACTCTTGAGGAGATAAATAGAAAGAAAAATTTAGCATATCCTTACCTGGGCTAATTAAATGGATGTAGTATGTACCTGACGCCATATTAGGGGCTCTAAAAAATACAGTACACGACTTTTCTCTTTCTTTTTCACCCTCCCCGATTTTTATTGCTGTTTTTTCCTGTAACATAGTAGGTGAATCACTCCACCATAGTTCAAATTTACCTGAGTATCCGTGAGGTTCCTCGACAATATATGTATATCCAAATACTGAAGAATATTTATTGCCGGGAATAGTGAACTGTACTAAGGTATTTGGTGGTCCACAGGAGGGTGTAATCCACAAGTCTGGTGGGCTAAATCTGCCTTGCGCTATGGGGGCAGCCGTCACCTGTATTGAAGATAAAAGGAGTACGATAATTAAGGCAGAAATTATTATAGCCATGGTGTATGGTAATAGTTTTCGATATTTTCGGACTAGGATTAATTCTTTCATAGCTGTGACGAGTAATTTATGACCCAAACATATAAACTAGAAGAACAAAATATGTATGCGTTATTATAATCCTGGCAGTCAAGTATCAGAATGGGGCTAGCTGATAAGAAAGCAATTAGCGCGTCATCTGGACGCGTCAAATAGCGAGGGGTTGGATTTTATTACGGAACCGGTTACCCAGCCGGTCAGACGTTCCAGCGAAGGCTCCAGTTTGATCCACGAACGAAGTATAAGTTCTATCCCGGGCTGAAGCGCCCTGACCAGTGGGTTGACCGCTACGGACAGCGGCTCGAACAGCTAGGCCAGCAGCCAGGACAAAGGGCTTAGCAGGCAGGCCAGCCCGTAGAAAAAGGCCAGGCTTGCCCCGTAACACCCGTTTACCTTTGGCCACCCTGCATGTTTTTCCGGGCCGAAGCGCACGTGCTCCCAGTTATAGTAATACCTGTGGAACATCTTGACCCATGTAACCAGAACAGTCGGCTTCCGGCTTATGGCATGCAGCATGCTTTGCACCAGTGGCGATGAGACGTGGGTCAGGACCCCTGGCCCGAACTGGTAGTTCACCCGGTCCTTTAACTCCCGGCGGTCGTGGCTTTCCTGTGCCTTACGCAGGTTATACCTGCCGCTGCAGGTGATGCTCCACTGGATAAGCGGGTGTGCCTTTATCCTCTGGTCATATCGCTTGAGGAACCCGGCGGATGTATCTCCGGACTTGAGCGCCTGAATGGCCACATCGGCAGCGATCTCGGCTGAAAACCAGGCGGCCGGCACGCCGTCGCACAGGCCGGTGCTCTCCAGCCCGGCCGCGTCTCCCACCAGCAGCATGCCATCGGTGAAGTTGGGCATATTGCGCAGCTTTTCGTCCAGCCCTACGAATATCTCGAACCCCTCGAACATCCTGGCCCTCAGTTCCACCCTGGGGGCGATCTCATCCCGCCACCAGGGGAGCTGTGAAGTGATATTGCTGTGATACTCGTCAAACAGCTTTCTCAGGTTCGGCACCTGGGCGCCTTCCAGCGCCAGGCACTGGTCCTGCATCCAGTGTATGCTGTTCCGGTAAGGCCAGCTCATCAGGCCATTGCCGTGGCCCAGGGGCGGGGCTATCATCTGCTCGTCGAAGCCCCAGCAGAAACGCAGGGAATATCCAAAGACCCGGTCTATCACGTCCCGTGGACATTCATAGTCATAGGTATCAGCCAGCGAGATGACTTCAGGGGGATACCTCCGCCTGATGCCGGCCCTGACTGCCAGTATTCCTTGCGAGCCCTCGCAATCTATTACGAGCCTGGCGCCTATCCTTTCGTCTTTTTCAGTGACGACTCCCCTGACCTGCCCTCCTTCCTGAATAATATCCACAACCGTGGTTGAAGTCATCAGATGAACTCCGCTTTCCAGGGCCTGCTGCACTTCCCAGGCGATGAACGGCCTGCAGTAGGCGTTGTAGCCGAAGGCGAATACGGGTGAGAACGGCCGGGGTATCCTCAACTCTATGATATCCATGTCCCCGGCCTTGATATCGTAAATGACGTAGTTCCTGATGCCGTCCACAGGCCTTTCAACGGGCGGATTGCCGTCCCTGATGAAGGCAGGGCCGAACAGGAAGCCATAAACGGGGATGGTTAGCCCCGAGACGACCTTTTCACCCGGGTTCTCCGACCTTTCCAGCAGCAGCGTCTTCAGGCCTGCTTCTGCGCACTTTTTGGCTGCCACAGGGCCGGCAAAACCGGCCCCCACCACAATCACATCGTATCCCTGCTGCATGCTCTAGCCCCAGTCGCTCCTGTACCCCGTACCGCCCGGCGGCCAGGAGAAGTCTATCGCCCCGTCTGCGCAGACGTACCAGCAGGAGGCGCATTCCATGCACTCGTCCAGGCTTGTAATGCTTGCCAGCCTGTTCTCTATCTCGAAACAATGGCCCAGGCATACCTTGAGGCAGTTGCCGCAACCGGAGCACTTGGCTGCGTTAACCTTGATGAAATCACCCGTCCGGCCCACCCACTCCACACCGGGGAATCTCTCGGATCTTCTTCCACTCATCTGATCATTTATGGTCTTTGAATATGACAGAGATACAGCCTAGCACCTTTCCTTCAGATATGGCAAGCTTGCAGACTATAACAGTGATAGTATAATTCCTGTGAACGATACCAATAGCAGGTGAGTTAGGTTTACATGCCTATAGCGAAGGTCAATGACATCAACCTGTATTACGAGGTCCAGGGCAAGGGTGAGCCGCTGGTCCTGGTGATGGGATACGGTTTCTCCTCCGGCCACTGGTTTGCCATAAGGGACAGGCTGGCAGCGAAATACCGGCTTGTATTGTTCGATAACCGCGGGACGGGTCAGAGCGATAAGCCGGACATGCCCTATACTGCGCCCATGATGGCGGCGGACATACTCGGTTTACTGGACAGGCTTGGTATCGAAAAAACAAATTTGTTCGGTGTATCGATGGGCGGGATGATTTCCCAGCAATTTGCGCTCACCTATCCGCAAAGGCTTAGCAACCTGATACTGGGCTGTACATCATGCGGAGGTCAGAAGGCCGTACAGGTCACGCCCGAAGCCCTGGCCTTCCTTTTAGACCCCGAAAGAGCCAGGCTGACAGAAGAGCAAAAGGCCAGGGATACGGTTCCCTGGCTGTGGAACAAGGACTTCGTCGATGGCCACCAGGAAGTTGTTGAGCGCTTTGTGCGCACTAATACCGATCATCCAACGCCTCCCCAGGCGCTCGCATCACAGGCCAACGTACTGCTTACCTTTGAGAGCTATGAGCGACTGCCTGAGATAAAGGCTCCCACGCTGGTGATTGCGGGCAAAGGAGACAGGCTGATTCCTTATCAGAACTCAGAGATACTGGCGTCAAGGATTCCCGGCGCCGAGCTCGTGCTGATTGAGGAGGCCGGACACGGCTTCATCACGGACTGCGCCGACCAGGCTGTCGGAGCGCTCCTCGGGTTTTTGGCAAAACATACGAAGGCTGGTTAGGATAAAAGACCGGATACTCTTTAGCAGTAATAGCTCCTCCCTGTTGTTGATCGCATAATGCCCCGGTGCTTTTTCCGCATTGGAAATGTATACTATCGGAAATATTTTAACAGGATAAGCGTAATAAATTGGATACCGCCCGTGGAGAACAAGTGATAGCGCGAATTACGCTTGCAGCCAGGATTGAACTGGTGCCGGCCGTCATGAGCTTTGTAAGGGATACCTCGCTCAGTCTGGGGCTGGATGAAAGGGAGGCTCAACGCCTGGAGCTGGTGGCTGAAGAGGCCTGCATGAATGTGATTGAACATGCCTTCAACCCGGGCGAGGCGGGCGCTTTTGACGTGATGATTCTGCGCAGGCCAGGTCAGGTGGCGGTAGTGGTGGAAGATCAGGGCTTGCCGTTTGATTTCAGCAAACTGGAGCCCGGGAAGGAGTCAGGCCTGGGCACAGCGTTGATGAAGGCCTTTACCGATGAGGTCAACTTCCTCAACCTTGGCCGGCAGGGAAAGCGTGTGGAGCTGGTAAAAAACCTTCCCTACAAGGATATAGAGGCATACGTGCCGGCAGAAGAAAAGGAGAGTGCTCTTTCATTGCCTGCTGCCAGCGCTGATACCCCCATCGTCGTGCGCCGCATGCAGCCGGAGGATGCGGTCAGCCTTGCCAGGTGCATCTATCGCTGCTATGGCTACAGCTATGGTATTGACTGGGTATATTATCCGGACAGGGTGCGCGAGCTGCTGGAAAGCGGCCTCCTGTTGTCTTATATTGCACTGAATCCTGAAGGAGAGGTGATAGGCCACATTGCTGTGCGCAGGGAGAGGCCGGACGCACACGTCGGTGAAGGGGGCCAGGCGGTGGTAGACCCACGTTATCGCGGCCTGGGTTTTCTCGGCAAGCTGGTGCTTGCCTTTGCCGAATATGCGCAGCAGCAGGGGATCTATGGTGCATACAGCGAAGCTGTAACCTTGCATCCTTTCAGCCAGAAGGCGTCACTGGCCATGGGCGGATATGAAACCGGCGTCATGATCGGCTACATACCCGGCAACATAACGTTTAAAAAGATGCGGGAGGATGGGCAGAAGCGCCAGACAGCGGTGCTTTTGTATACCAGCGGCAATGCCGAGCCCCAGCGGGACGTTTACCCTCCGTTCCATCACGAAACCATTATTCGCAAGATTTACAATAAGGGCCAGCTGAAGCGCAATATAATCAGCGCTTCGGATGCCGGTGCGCACGCAGCCCCGCCTCCCAATTCGCAGGTGGATATCAGCGTACATGCGGAACTGGGCATGGCCTTTATGAGAGTAACGCAGTTCGGATTGGATTTGCCGGAATTGATGAAGTTCCGGCTTACCGAGCTTTGCCTGAAGCGCGTAGACTGTATTTTTATTGATTTGCCGCTTTCCAACCCGGCCACACAGAAGTTTACAGCGCCGCTGGAAGCGCTTGGCTTCTTTTTCGCTGGAATTATTCCTGAGCTATCCGAAGGGGACGTTCTTCGCCTGCAATATCTGAATAACGTGGAGGCGGATGAAAATGTGCATACCGCCTCAGATTTTGGCAAAGAGCTGCTGGAATATGTAACCAGGGCCGGCCGGGGTGGCTAGCTATCTCAATTCATATAATTCAGGCCTGCGGTCCTTCAAGACGGGCATTGAGGCGCGAATTTCATCCACCCTGTCGATGTCAATAGTTGCCGTCAGCAGCTTCTCCTCCATCTCTTCCGCTTCGATAATGGTCTCTCCCCAGGGATCGATGATGGCAGAGCTGCCGAAATATGTGACCACTCCGGCCGGGCCGAGATCCTCCAGCCCCACCTGGTTAGTGGCGATGACGAACATCTGGTTTTCAATGGCGCGTGCACGCAACAATACCTTCCAGTGCTGCTGTCGCGGGTTGGGAAAAGCGGCGGGCACGAACAGGATTTTTACGCCCTTCAGCGCGTAGGTGCGGATGAAATCCGGGAAACGGATGTCGTAGCAAATCGCAAGGCCGGCATGGCCCCAGGGAGTATTGACCACACATAAAGAGTTGCCCGGCGCCAGGTGCTTGTTCTCGTGAATCAGGCTAAAAAGGTGCACCTTGCGATATACTCCGGCCCTTCTCCCCTGGGGATCGAAAAGTATTGAGGTATTGGTGACCCTGCCCCTATCGTCCATGGCAAGCATCGAGCCGTTGATCCAGATTTTGTGACGCAGGGCCAGGGCGGCGATCTTTCCCAGCACATGCTCCTGCTGGGGCGCAAGACGCTTATTGGCTTCCCAATCGAACCCGCTGGTCCACATCTCGGGGAAGCAAATCACATCGCTGCCGCGCCGGGCCGCCTCGGCGACGAATGCTTCGCCCAGCTTGAGATTTTCCTCCGGCCTGGCGCGCGTGACAGTCATTTGCGCCAGCGATACCCTCATCTCTTTCATTGTCGGGCCTGGAGATATTTTAATCCTGTCAGGGTGTATCCGGCTTTACAATTAGCTCTGCCTGCGGTAGATGGTCAGGCCTCTGTTATCCACCACGGCGATATCACCCGTCTTGCCGTTGATGTCAACGTCAACGCCGCTATTGCGCGTCATGGCCAGGTCAACAGGCACTCCCTTATGCCCGGGCGGCGAAATGTTTATGAGCCCGTCTGTCACCACTACCAGTTCACCGGTTGACCGGTTTACTCTCAAGGCGGTTCCCTCTGCCAGCGTGTGGACTGAGTCAAGCGTGGTCTTGGCATATCCGTCCCCGGAGGGCTTATAACTGTAAATGCCCGGGTCGCTGATGACAAACAGTTCGCCCGTTTCGTCATTGACATCGATATCCGAGCCGCTCTCCCACTTAATAGGCCGGGCTACTATCATTTTCATGTACTGGTCGTTTCCTATTGGCCGGTACCTTGCCACGCAATCGCCTTTGGGCAGACTATCCCGGTTGGCGAAGTCCGACTTGACGGGATAGGGGCCCTCGCCGCCGCCCTTATGGTTGAGCGCTACGAAGATATCGCCGTTGGACTGGTTTAAAGCGATGCCAAAATCACTGTGCCAGGTGCCAAACCTGTCGATGACCATTTTTTCGTAACCGCCATCCTTTTTACGAAATAGTGATAATCCCTCTGCGTCGTTTACCAGCACAACATTGCCTGTGTTTTTATTGAACACGCAGCGCGCCGCTTTCCTGCGCGCTGAAAACGTATCAAGGCTAATTTTGGTATAGCTGTCGCCGTAAGGCTGATAGAGGTCGAGCCCCTGCTCGTGAACGGCGGCAATCGTGCCGGTGTTATCGTCGATGCTGACGCAGGCTCCTCCCTGCCACGTATTAAGATCGGCAATTTTGGCCTGCTTGGTATAGTTGCCTTTGTCGTGCAGGAAGATGAACAGCCCCCCTTCATTTATTACGCATATGTTGCCGGTTTTCTGGTCTATATCAAGGCTACCCCCTCCATGCCAGGTGCTGAACGAGTCAACCAGAATGCGTTCGTACTTAGCCGACATTTAATCGCTACCTCCGCTTTTTGCCGGTCACTGATTTTACAGGCAGGTCTGCCGGGTGAAGGGGGTACAGCGCCGGCATTTGAGCTATTATAGGACTTTTTTATCAAGAGTTCTATGCATATTGACCGGCCAGCAGCCAGAAGACGTGATGGTGAATCTGACCGTCGGAGCGAGTTTCCTCAAATTCGTGCTCGTAGAGTTTTCTGATGCTGAGAAAGCTGAAATCTCGCGTCAATTCCTCCTCAGTACACATGTGCAGATAGATTCGCTCTAAATAAGAATTAGCATCGTCCGGTACGGGGTCGCCTTTCCCGCCGTGCTGGGGGTCTTTGACAGACATCGTGCTCATTAAAAAATGGCCGCCCGGATTCAGGAGCGCCTTTATCTGCCCACGGAACTTGACTCTCTCTTCCGGCTTGAGGAGGTGATAGGTATTGGAGGACATAACCACATCGAATTTTTTCTCGGCCTGGAACTCAAGTATATCGGCCTGCTCAAAAAATACTTTTCCCACGTATTTTCCGCCGCAGCTCTCTGTGGCAAGTCTGATCGCCTCGCGGGACCTGTCGATACCCAGTATGCTGAAAGGTATATATTGCGCCATGAAGATGGCATCGCGTCCGTAACCACAGCCCAGGTCGATAACATTCGAATTTTTTTCCGTCAATCCTATCTTCTTTAGATAGGCTGAAGCAAACCTGGCCAGAACGCTGGGCTCTGTGCCCCAGATCTGGTTGTCCTGCTTATATTGGCTGTCCCAGTACATTTGAAATCCCCTGCGAGCGTTATGAGTAATTATAGGCCAAACGGTTGTTCAAAGTTGCCTGTTGACAAGAGTAAAACCGCAGTTTAATATGGGCGGTACAATTTTTCCCCGGGCGCAGAAGGCAAAAATTTTTGGGTGAGGTTGAAGACATGGTCCAACTGGCAGCCGGCGCCGGTCCGGCCATTAACTCTATACTGGCCACCAGGGGCATCCGAAAACCCATTCGCATTGACCTGCACTCCACCGGCTGCTGTGACTCGTCTCTATGCCTGTGCGTGGACGATTTGCGTGACGATGATCTTAAGGAGCAGGTGGAGAACCTCATATTTATTATAAGCCCGGAGATATACGACCTTGTGGGCGAGGTAAAGATATCACTCTCCGCAGAAAAAGGGAAGGACGGCTTTGTGCTTAGCTCCAGCAAGCCCCTGAACGAGTGGGAAGGCTTCGGCGTCTGCCAGTTACAGGTTTAAATCTGCAACTTCGACATAATCGTTAAAAATATATTAGTGGAGGGTTCAATGGAGCAGTTCAAACTATTCATCGACGGGCAATTCGTGGATGCGGAAAGCGGTAAGACCTTCGAATCGGTTGATCCGGGCACCGAGCTTCCCATTGCACAGATAGCGCAGGCCGGGAAGGCCGATGCCGAAAAAGCTATAGCCGCGGCACGCAAGGCCTTCAACAGCGGGGTCTGGAGCGGGCTGACGCCTGCGGCGCGCATGGCCAAAATCCAGGACTTCGCCGACCAGGTGGCGCAGCAGGGGCTCAGGCTGGCCATGAACGAATGCATGGACTCGGGCCAGATACTCAAGCTGGCCGGGTTTGCTCCACTGCTGGGCATCGGGCTGTTGCGCAACCTGAGCCTGACAGCGGCAACCAAGTTTCCCTGGCAGGAGGAAATTCAGATATCGGGCAACGTTTTTGGGCCGGGACGAGAATATATCCGCCGCGAGCCCATCGGAGTGTGCGTGGGCATCATACCCTGGAACTTCCCCATGACAATGGCCTTCTGGAAGATTGCCCCGGCACTGATAATGGGTAACTGCATGGTACTCAAGCCGGCATCCTATACCTCTCTCAGTGCGCTCATTATCGCCGAGGCCGCCAAAGCGGCAGGCATACCGGACGGCGTGATTAACGTAATCGCAGGCCCCGGCGGCGAGCTGGGCAGCGTGCTGTGTACGCACCCCGACGTAGATAAGATTGCCTTCACCGGCAGCACCGAAGTAGGGCGGGAGATCATGCGCATGGCCTCGGACACGGTGAAGAAGGTAACGCTGGAGCTGGGCGGCAAATCGGCCAACATCATACTGGACGACGCGGACATGGAGCTGGCGGTGGAGGGAGCCTGCTTCGGCACATTCTTCCACCAGGGGCAGATCTGCGAGTCCGGTACGCGGGTGCTGGTCCAGGCCAAGATATATGACCAGTTCCTGGATAAAATGAAGAAGCGGGCTGAAGCATTACGGATTGGCTACCAGATGGATGCCACCTCACATATGGGTCCGCTGGTCAGCAAGCAGCAGCTTGCCACGGTAGAGCGTTACGTCAAGATTGGTAAGGACGAGGGAGCGCAGATAGTGACCGGAGGCAAGCGAGTGGAGGTAGCAGGGATTAAGGGCGGCTATTACTACGCGCCGACCATCTTCGCCAATGTGAACAACAAGATGCGCATTGCCCAGGAGGAGATATTCGGTCCGGTGGTCTGCGTGATAAAGTTTGACAAAGATGAAGAGGCCGTGGCCATAGCCAACGATTCTATTTACGGCCTTGGAGGAGGCGTGTTCTCCGGCAGCATCGCCAGGGCAGAGCGCGTGGCCAATGGCGTCCGCACCGGCACCATGTGGATCAACAACTATCATATTTTTGCCGACTATTGCCCGTTTGGTGGTTATAAGCAGTCGGGTGTCGGACGTGAGCTGGGCATGCCCGGCCTGCATGAATACACTCAGATCAAGAGGATTCACGTGAACTCCATGGCTGATCCCAGGACTAACATGACCTTCCAGCTGATGTCCGACTATAAAAAGGTGGACGGCTTCGCCTATGCCTGTCCGACACAGGTAGTGGCGGGACATGGTGCCCTGAGCGCCATCTACAAGGCGGTGGCAGATCTGGGTTGTCAGCGCGCCTTGATAATTACCGATCCCGGCGTTAAAGCCGCCGGCCTGGCGCAGCTGGTTAAAAATGCACTCTCGGATTGCTGCGTGGGCATCTATGATAAAGTCCCGCCCGACCCGGACCTGCAAGCCGTGGATAGTGCTACCGCCGCGGCCAGGGAGTTGAAGGCAGACTGCATTGTCAGCGTGGGCGGCGGCAGCGTAATGGACACTGCTAAGGGCGTGTGCGTAACATTGAAAAACGGCGGCAGGGCCAATGACCATTTGAACATGCTGGTGCTGACCGAGCCACAGATACCGCATATCGCTGTACCGACCACATCCGGAACCGGCAGTGAAGTCACCACTATTTCAGTGCTCACCAGTCATAGCGCCGGTCGCAAGCTCTTCATAGTTGACCGGTATATCGCGCCGACCGTGGCCATACTCGACCCCATATTCACCCTGGGCCTGCCCAAAGATATGACAGTGAGCACAGCGATGGACGCGCTGACGCATGCCATTGAAGCCATGACCAGCACTATGTCCAACAAGATCTGCGATGGTATGGCATTGCAGGCCATACGCATGATAGCTGAGAGCCTGCCGGTCGTGGCAGCCGACGGCAAGAACGAGAAGGCAAGGCTGAATATGCAACTTGCCGCCACCATGGCGGGTTGGGCCTTTACAGTTGCCCAGGTGGGCCTGGCGCATGGCATGGCGCATACCGTTGGAGCCCTGCACCACGTGCCACATGGCGCGGCCTGCGGCATCGTCCTGCCCAAGGTGATGAGATACAACGTTGATGCCTCCGCCGACAAGCTGGCTCAGGTGGCGGTGGCACTGGGTGTGAATACAGCCGGAATGTCGGAGCGCGATGCAGCCATGGCAGCAGCAGACGCGGTGGAAGCGCTCATGAAAAAGGTCGGGCATCCCATGAGGCTGCGTGATGTGGGAGTTCCTGAGGAGAACCTGCCTATTTGCGCCTTCCACGCCATCGCAGATACGGCCGTGATATTCAACGGCAAACCTGTCAATGATCCTAACGACGTGATAAAGCTTTTTCAAGAAGTCTATTAGCATAGAAGGCTGGCCTGCAGGCCCGTAACCACGGCTTGCAGGCCTCAGCCGTCAAAGCAACGCTGATTATTCTCTAATTTCGCAGACTTCTTTGACCGGCTTTCTGGGCCTGGCAGCAGGACTTTCCGCCGGGTATCCGACGGGTATCAGGGCGATGAAGTCCATCTGAGGCGGGATTTTGAGTATCTTCTCTATCTCCCCCTTGGACTGCATTGGGCCGGTCATCCAGACCGCGCCCAGGCCCATCTGGTGTAATATCAACAGCAGATAAGCTATGGCAGCGGCGGCGGACTGTATGCGGCCGCTGGCCGTATTGCGCCAGCGGCGGATTTCCGCCGCCCTGGGCACTGTCTTTTCCTGCGATTCCAGTATACGATCTACAGGCGATTGGTACTGGCTGGTTGCCACGGCTATGAGGGCGGGGGCGCTGCGGAAAAAATCGGACCTTTGTATTATTCCCCGGTATACGTCGCCCATTTGCATCGCCTCGGGGGCGGAGGCAATGAAATTGGAGCTCTCCTTCACTGCGTCCGCAATTGAATTGATTACCGACTGGTTCACGATGATATAGAAGTGCCAGTTCTGCTGGTTGCCGGCATTGGGCGCGTAGGTGGCCAGCTCAACGGCCTGGGTGAGAAGTTCGGCAGGTATCTTTTTATCCTGCCAGGCCCGTATCGAGCGCCTTTCTTTGATGAGATCGGCAAGGTCGTCTGTTTTCATGACGCTGTTCTCCCTTAATTTTGTTTAATCCCCTGACATAATTATAGTGGGTAAAAGCTGGCCGCTCGATAATTATGCTGATTTAAGAGTAAATAAATCATAAAATCGCAGAAGAAATTGTTACAAATCCGTAGTATTTTTATGGCGATTATAAATGACAGGCAATCAAGGCAGCAGAGCTGTTTTGATCATCCTTTATGAAACAGCTCGTTAATATATTTGCTATAATTTCGTGTTGAAAAAAATTTCCAGGAGAATGTATGCGAGAGCTGCTGGCCGAAGAGTTCCGGCCCAAAAATATCATAGATAATCCCTCAGAAGACAGTCTGAGAGAGTGGGCCCTGGAAAAGGGGGGCATCCTCTCCGAGTTCGGCAACCTGGCGGTAACCACCCGGGTGCGCAACAGGATAGCCAAGTTCACCGAGATTGTGCTGGGTGAGCCGCATGACGACTATATCAAGCTGGTGCATGATGTCATGGAGTACCTCAGGGACAAAGAAGTCATCCAGCTTGACCGCGTGATGTGCCAGACACAGAGTTACAGGCGCCGCTGCCGGGTCTACGTGGTCTCTGACTATCCCCGCATACCTCTGATGTGGGGCAATACGCTCTTTCCAGGCGAGCCAGGTGAGCCCGACTTCATCACCATAACCGTGCCGGACTGGCCGGAGAAAAAGGTGCTTGTTTTCCCCGAGTCGGGCATTACCATGATTATGGGCTCGGACTATAAGGGCGAAAATAAGAAAGCCATGCTGCGGCAGGTAATGTACTGGGCCAAGAAAGAGGGAAACCTGGGGCTGCACGCCGCCAGCAAAATAATAAGGGTACAGAAAGACGGTGAGCTGTTAGACAAGGGTTTCCTGCTCTTCGGGTTGAGTGGAACGGGGAAAACCTCACTGGCCTGCCATTCGCACTGGCTGCGGCCGCCTGAGCGGGTGATAATACGGCAGGACGATGTCGTTATATTGAAGGCCGACGGCAGCGCCATAGGCACCGAGGAATCCTTCTATATGAAAACCGATGCACTGGAGCCGGCTTCGCAGCCCCTGCTTTATGCCGCGGCCATCAGCCCGCGCGCCATACTTGAGAATGTACATGTTGACAAGGCAACAGGCAAGGTGGACTTCTTCGACAGCAAGCTGACCTCCAACGGCCGCGCCATGGTCAAGCGCGGCGATATTGCTTTCACGGACGGGCATATAGACCTTGACAGGGTTGACTTCATGGTCTTTATCACCAGGCACAACGACATAATGCCGCCGGTAGTTCGCCTATCCAGCGAATGGGGGGCAGCGGCCTTCATGCTGGGCGAATCCGTGGAAACCTCGGCGGGCGATCCCAGCGAGGCCGGGAAACAGAAGCGGGTGGTGGGAACAAATCCATTCATTGTGGGTTCTGAAGAGGACGAGGGCAACATTTTCCTGGATATACTCAGGAAAAACCCGGGCATGCAGTGCTTCCTGCTGAATACCGGCATGGTCGGCGGCACCACCAGGGGTCAAAAGATAACAGTGATCGATTCGGTCAAGATACTCGAGATGATAGCCAGGGATAAAATCGAGTGGAAAAGGGATGAGTTCTGGGGATATGAAGTGCCCATCGATGTGCCGGGCCTGGACCTCTCGCGTTTTGAGCTTGCCAACTATTACTCGGATGACCAGATAAAGCGGCTCAGCGAGCGTTTGAAGCATGAGAGGCTGGACTGGCTGTCACACTTTGACAGTCTCAATCCGGACATTATCCAGGCGCTCAGGCCGTAAAAGTAATATCGATTCCCACCTACCTCGCATATTCAGCCCTGAGCGGTATTTAAGGTGTCCTTAAACCTGGATTTGAACTTGTCCAGCTTGGGCCGGATGATCATCTGGCAATAAGGTTGGCCGGCATTATTTTCATAGTAGCGCTGGTGGTAGTCTTCAGCCGGGTAAAACTCCTGCAGCTGCTTCACCTCGGTGACAATGCGTTGCCTAAATTCTCCGGAAGCATTAAGCTGCTGGATGACCTTTTCGGCCAGCTTTTTCTGCTCGTCATCCTGGTAGAGAATGATTGAGCGGTACTGTTCGCCAATATCGTTGCCCTGCCGGTTGGGCGTGGTGGGGTCATGCGTGTGGAAAAAGACATACAGCAGGTCCTCATAGCTTATAACTGCAGCGTCATATTCTATTTTCAGCACCTCGGCATGCCCAGTGTTGCCGCTGCACACCTGCATATAACTGGGCTGCGGCACCTTCCCGCCGGCATAACCCGAGGTAACGGCTGTGACTCCCTTTAAACGGGAAAATATGGCCTCCGTGCACCAGAAGCAACCGCCCCCGAAAACAGCCGTTTCTGTCATTTTACTTGTTCCAGTATTGGAGAGAATTTAACATGTCAGACGTTGCATAGTCATAAAATCCAAAGCAAAAAAGTTAAGAATCCGTGAAATCCGATAGTCGTATCAATGTGTCAATAAGTAATACGCTTTAGAGCTATTTATACTATTGGCTCGTTTTATTGCTACTACATGTACATTGCATAATCCGGCTGCTGTGCGCATAGTAGAACTACATAAAAAGCGCGGCGCCTGAAAGCGGTGCTGCGATATATATTGGCATATGTATATTATACCTTCGCTACATTTCGCAGCATTCCTGGCTGAGGTGCTGCTGATCATACTGGTGATCAGCAGAAACCCCAGGGCGCAGCTTAACATGATTTGCGCCCTGCTGGTGAGCTCGCTGGCCATCTGGAGTTTCTTCTATGGCCTGGCCAATATAGCTCACACCGAGAGCGAGGCATTATTCTTTGTTAACTGCGCCAGTGTGGGCATTTGTTCCTTCCCTTCCTTGGGCCTGTGTTTTTACCTGGTATTTACGCAAAACGGAAAAATTTTAAGAAACAGGCTGCTCACGATCCTGCTCGTTCTGCTGCCTGTCTTCTTCATATACCTGCAGTATGCAGGAGAGCTGATAAACCAGGCTTCAAAGGTGCCCTGGGGATGGTCTCTGATCTGGAAGCAGTCCCTCTTCTCATATTCATATCTAGCCTACCTTGGACTCTCACTGGGCGTAAGCGCGTGGCTGTTAATACGCTATGCACGCACAACTTTTGCATACCGTCAGAAGAGGCAGGCGAGGCTGCAGATTATCTTTGGCTCGGTGACAGTATTTTTGGCACTATCGCATGGCCTGCTTTATCAACTGGCCGGTACCACATTTATACCACAGGTACCGGATATTCTGGCTCTGATCTGGGGTGTGGGCATGGTCTTTTCGATTTCCAGGTACGGCATGATGAGCATTATGCCGGCTATTGCGGCGGATGAAATCCTGGGAACTATGACCGACTCTATAATGTTGCTGGACGCCTCAGGCAAAATTATATACGCCAATGAGGCCAATTTATCCCTGCTTGGCATCAAGCAAAATAAACTCAAGGGATCAGACTTTTGCGCAGTTGTGGCGTGTGAAGGGAAAGCGGGTGAGCTGCTGGCCGACACTGCTTCCAAAGGTGAGCGCGCCCAGCGCGAGCTGGCTTACGTCTCTGTGGACGGCACTGCCACTCCGTGCCTGGTCTCCGCCACGGCCATACGCGAGCCGCATCACAACATCTCGGGATACGTGGTAACGGCGGTGGACATCAGCGAGCGGAAACGCATTGAGGAACAGCTTATCAAGAGCAACCAGGCGTTACGCAAGACCCTGAATGACGCCATAAACACCATGACAAAAATTGTGGAAATGCGTGATCCATACACCTTCGGGCATCAACGCAGGGTAACCGAGCTTGCCGTGGCGATAGCCGCCAGGTTGCGCATGAACGAAGAACTCATTGACCGCCTGCGCATGGCAGCCACGGTACATGATATCGGGAAAATTTATGTGCCCGCCGATATACTGAGCAAGCCCGGGAAGCTGAGTGATATTGAATTCAAAATGATTCAGACACATCCTCAGGGCGGACACGACATTGTAAAAAGCATGGATTTCCCCTGCAAAGTTGCAGAGACCATTTTGCAGCACCATGAAAGGTTGGACGGCTCCGGCTATCCACAGGGCTTGCAGGGCAGCCAGATTCTGCCGGAGGCAAAAATACTTGCCGTGGCCGATATAGTTGAGGCCATGGCCTCGCACAGGCCATACCGACCTGCACTGGGGATTGACAGGGCGCTGGAGGAGGTCCGGAAAAACCGGGGGAGACTCTACGATACCGACGCGGCTGATGCCTGCCTGCAGCTGTTTGAGCAGAAGGCTTTTACATTTGAAGAAAGCATAAGGTAAGCCTTCTGCCTTTATCCTGAATTAATCCTACACCTTCTCCTGTCTATATGGCTGTATCTCACACGTAAGATGCCGAAGCCAATATGACAATTTGTCTTGACAAGCTCTATGACAGAATGTTATAAATAGTTAGCCGGCCGCGGCGAATAAGCTAAAAAGGGGGGCGACATGGATTTTAGGCTGAACGAAAAACAAGTGGAGAGGAAAAAGGAGTTTTACGCCGTCTGCAAAGAGCTGGAGAAGAAAAAGCCTGCATCATACGTGGGGCCGGAGGATATTTATAACAGCGATGAATGCTGGGAGTTCCATAAGTACTGCGCCAAGGAGTATGCCAGAAGGGGCTGGCTTACCTTTGGATGGTCGCAAGAATACGGTGGAACCGGCGATATGATGGATAAGGTGCTTTTTACTGAAGTCAAGGATTACTATGACCTGCCGGGCGTGGACGTCTTCGGAGTTGGCATGCTGGCGCCCACCCTTTTTGCCGCCGGCAACGAGGAAATTAAACGAAGGTTTCTGCCGGGCATAGCCAGTGCAGATGTATTCTGGTGTGAGCTGTGGAGCGAGCCGAATGCCGGGTCGGATCTGGCCATGCTGAGCGCCACGTCAATACGCAGCGGCGACGAATTTATCGTCAACGGTCAGAAGACCTGGAACACGGGCGCACACCGGGCCGACTGGGCCTTCGGGGTCTACAAAAGCAAGCCTGAAGGTAAGAAACACCATAACCTGACATTTCTCCTGTTCGATATGAAGTCCAGAGGGGTGACGGTGCGCCCCATCCCTTATATGAACGGCAATCATATATATAACGAAGTCTACCTGGATGATGTGCATTGTCCGGCGTCTAATATTGTGGGCGAGGAGGACGAGGGTTGGGCCGTGGTTAACGTTCTGGCCGGCTTCGAGCGCTCAAATATAGGCCTGGTAATGGGACTGTTAAGCGGACTGGAGGAGCTGGTCAATTACTGCAATGAGACAAAGCGCAACGGCAAGCCGCTGGCCCAGGATCAGATAATCCGCAACAGGATCGGAGAAGTGGCCTGCGGAATCGAGGCTGCCAAGATGCTGGCCTACAGGGTGGCTGACCAGCAGTCTCGCGGCGAAATGGGGCTGATGGACGCCGCCGCGGTCAAGGTTTTCAGCAGTGAGCTGGGTGAGAAACTGGCCTCTGTAGCCATGGACATACTCGGGCCGAGCGGGCAGGTTAAGAACTCCAGGTTTGCCCCCATGAACGGCGCCTGGGAGTATGCCTACCAGACAAATTTTGTGCCGGTCATCTCCATGGGCACAAACGAGATACAACGCAACATCATCTCATGGTACGGCCTGGGCCTGCCCAGGATGAAATAAACTTTTGGCAGGAGGCAAGCTGATGGACCATGTCACTATCCCCCTGGACGTCAACAGCTTAAAGAATCTGCTCAACAAGAATTGGATGACGCACGATGCCATGTGGTTTTATAACTGCCTGCAGGAATGCGGCATTGAGAAGACAAACAAAATCAACAAGGGGGCCATAAGCGCCATGTCAGCCCTTGAAATGAAGCGTATGCAAAAGGTGCTTGGCCTGAGCAAGCCGTCATCTTTCGATGAACTGAAAAAATTGTTTGAACTGTCCATGGCAATTGTATCGGGTGACTTCATGAAATACAGTTTCAGCTATCCATCGCCGGACGTCATTCGCGGTGAATGGCACTCCTGTTTCGCCTATGAGGGTGTTAAGGCACTGGGAATTATAGACCGCTATGAGTGTGGAATAATGCTGCGAATCGAAACCTGGCTGACCGAGCTGGGACTTAAGTGGGAAGTGGAGCCAAAGGTCACGGGCTGTATGATGCATACCGAGGGTAAATGTTACAGGGAATACAGGTTTCACTTCGAAAAATAAATACTTAGGAGAAACAAAGATGGCCTTAAATGAAAATACCTGGAAGTTCCTGCAAAATCATCTGGGTTACAGTGATGAGGAGATGAAGATTTTCCGTTCAGATCCCCGCAATGAGGAGGCCATTGAGAAGGGAGTTGCCATGCAGGACAAGACCATCGTGGTTGAAGTTGTGGAAGCGCATGGCTGCGAAAGCGGGCATAGAGCCGGCGACAAGTTTTACTTTGATGGACGTGCCCTTTCGCTTTTAACAAAGCTGTGTCCACCCAAGTCCTGCATCTTTGCCCTGCATGCTGCCGCTACCATCATGCCGGCCATGAGCGAGCTGTTCTATGCCGGCATCGACCCCAACCAGATAAGATTCAAGCGGTTCGGCTGTCCCGACGTGGGGGTCAGGTGTGGTGGATGGGGGCATATCGTCATGGAGGTCAGCATGCAGGACCGCAAAGGTCGTTGAAAGATAAATATCTGTTTGAAAGGTGAACTAATATGGACGAGCTGGAGAAAGAAAAAAGGGCAGGGATTTCGTGGGGCGACCTGGCTGATGTAGCCACTCTCAGAGAGCAACTGGGCGACCGTTATCAGGTCCCGGGTTGGGGCATGGGCGTCGTCCTGTTTTCCTTTGTAGCCAAGGCTGTCATAAAAGAACTCGGCCCGCAGAAGGGAGAGGCATTGCTGAAGGAAGCACTGATTGAGTTTGGCCATGCCAGAGGGAAGCGCATTGCCGGGATCGTAAAGGATTTAGGCAGGCCCCTCACCCTTAAGAACTGGATTACATATGGCGATATGGATCCAAAAAATATGAGCCCAAAACCGGCTGTGGAGGATGGTGATTTCATCATGAGAACCGGGAATTGCGTAGTATGGGCGGCGGCCGCTGAGTTTGGAGTCAGTCAGTACAGCCAGATTTTCTGCAGGTACGCGGACGATGCCATACTTGAAGGTTATAACCCGGAGATCAAGCTGGTGAAGAACATCCGCTATCAGACTGGGAGTGACCACTGCCTGTTCCGCTATATCGCCAAAGAATCGAAAAATCCGCAGGAGGAGATTAAATGATTGCATACTGCGGGCTGGAGTGTCTGGACTGCATGGCCTACAAGGCCACACTGGCCAATGATGATAAGCTGCGCGAAAAGTGCGCACAAATCTGGAGTAAGATGGCTAAAATTGAGATTAAGCCGGAGCAGATCAATTGCGATGGATGCAAATCGGAGGGAAAACTTTTCTTCTTTTGCCACGCCTGTTCGGTCAAAAAGTGTGCTTCAGGCAAAGGTATTGAAAGCTGCATTGTCTGCCCGGATTACATATGCGAGAAGCTGGAGTCCCTGATGAAGCTGGACCCTAATGTCAGGAAATCCATAGAGTCAAGGCGTCAGAAATAGGTCAAATTGTAAGAGAAACGATATGAAAGAAAGAGGCGGTAAAATCGGTTATTTCTGCCCGCTGGTGCCCCGGGAGATAATCTCCGCTGCCGGCCTGCAGCCCGTACGACTGCGCGGGGAGACGTCTTCCATAGCCACGGCAGATGCCTATCTTTACCCCAACCTGTGTCCGTACATCAAAAGCGTGCTCAGCTCTGCACTTGCGGACAGGGACAATCTGCCGGAGGCTGTTGTCTTTACCAGGTCATGCGACGGCATGCGCAGGTTGTACGATGTCTGGCGGTCCTACCTCAATCCGAAGTTTACTTACATGCTGGAAATACCCAAGAACAGTGATGAGGCCGCCATCGGTTATTTTTCCAAACAGCTAAAAGATTTCGCCTCACAGCTATCCGGGTATACCGGCAGACGGATGATGGAAAAAGCCCTGCAAAAGGCGATAGTCAAAGAAAACAGGTCAAGGCGGCTATTGCGGGACATACTTTCGTTACAGCGCACCATGCCTGTCAGCCTCAAGGGCAGTGAAATATTCCTGCAGGGACTAAATATGTTCAGCGAGCCGGAAAGGGTGACCGAACGGCGGATTAAGGAAATGCATCAGAAGGCCTGGGGTTCAAACGGCGATAAACCGGCTGCGGGTCAGGTCCGCATCCTGATAAGCGGCAATGTCATGGACAGGCCGGAACTGTTTGAAATGGTTGAGCACATGGGCGCGGAAATACCTGTGGCTGACCTTTGCACCGGCCTCAAGTTCTTCAGCCGCCAGGTGCCGGAAGAGCATGAGGATCCCTATCTGGCCTTATCAATGGCCTATCTGGGTGAGCCGCACTGCGCGCATACTGCGAGCCCGATACAAAGGGTGGATGAAATAAAAAAGCTGATCACTGCTTATTGCGTGGACGGAGTTGTGCTAACCTCGTTGAAGTACTGCGATTTACATTTATATGATATGCCGTATATAGCCAGAACGCTAGCGGACGCCGATATTGCGGTATTAAGCCTGGAGAACGATTACCTTTTTACCAATGTCAGCCAGATGAAAACAAGGGTCGAAGCATTTATCGAAATGCTTCAGGGAGATTAGCCGGCCATGCTGCGAAAATACTATGAAAATATGAAGGCCGGACTTGAGCTCCAGTATGAGAAAAAGCCCCGTGCCGCGACAAGGCTTTTGATCGAGATTGCCTCCGCTGTTATTGCCGCCTATGAGGAAAACATACCGGTCATTTGGACGTCCTGGTACTCGTTCCCTATGGAACTGCTGGCCGCCTTTGATGTGGCCAGTTTTGACTTTGAAATTGCGTCAAACAGCCTGCCGTTACTGGAGCCGGATACTGCGGTGGATGTCATGTCTTCTGCCGAAGAGGAGGGCTATTCTCCGGATATATGCTCTTTTCACCGGCTTTCTGTGGGCTGCCAGATGCTGGGCCACATGCCGCACGCCGACCTGTTGCTGGCGACATCTTATTTTTGCGACGGAACGGCCAGGATAAACAAAGTGATTGCCAGCTATCATGGTAAGGAAGCCATTACGCTGGACGTTCCCAACCGGATCGACAACGACTCAATCACCTACGTTGTGAAACAATTGAAAACAATCACGGGTAAAATCGAAACCATTGCGGGAAAAAAGCTTGATATAGACAAACTGCGGGAATGTATACGGCTATCCAACCGGGCCAGGCTGGCTTACTCCCGCGCGGCGGAACTGCAGAAATTGAAGCCTGCCACCTGGAACGGCATTACAGCGGTCGTCCTTTCCCAGGCTCAGGACCTTTTAAACGGTAAGCTAGCCCAGGAACAGATCTACCAGGCGATACTGGACGAGTGCTTAAATAAGGTGGTGGCCGGCAGCAAGCATCTGGAGGAGAACCACCGCGTGATGTGGCTGGCATGGTTCCCGCAGCAGCCCACTGTGGTCAACGAGATCTTCAGGAAAAATGGTGTAAATGTGGTCATGGGGGAGCGCACTTATGCTTTCTGGGAGGAGAAGGACGAACGAAATCCATGGGAGGCCATGGCGCTGTGGTGTCTCCAATACCCATATACCGGCCATATCGAGCAAAGGCTGGCTGGAATTGAAAAAATAATAGATGAATACCAGATCGATGGTGTCATACATTTCTCCACCGACGCCTGCCGTCACACCTGTGCCGGGCAGCGCATCATCGGCGACAGGCTGCAGAAAAAAGGGTTGCCCTTCTTAGTCCTGGACGGTGATATGAGCGACAAGCGTAAATATTCCGAGGAACGTACCAGGTTCCTGCTGGAAAGTTTCATAGAGCTAATGGCGGCACGTAAATAACAAACCTACTGCAGGGTCAACCGCAGTAGCTTGTCGTCATCGGCGGACGGTATTGATCTTCCATCCGTGTTGTTGGTCAGCAGGTAAACTGCGCCGTCCGGTCCCTCTACTACGTCCCGCAGCCGTCCGTACTGTCCCGACAAATAGCGTTCCAGGGAGAGCGCCTTATAGGGGTTATTGGAGTCTAGTGTGAGCCGGTACAGGGTCTGGCCGCGCAAGCCGGTAAAAAGCAATGAGCCTGACCATGCTCCCGACGTTACAAAAGCTGCTCCGCTGGGCGCCCAGGTCTCATTCGTGCCGCTCTGAATTACGGGGGAAATCATGCCCGGACTGGTTTCATCACCGGCAATTACCGGCCAGCCGTAATTACCGCCGGCAACGATATAGTTTACCTCATCCTGAGCGGAGCCTTTCCACTCCCCGCTCGGCCCGTGTTCCGTCTCATAGAGCCTGCCGGTGCCGGGCTGCCAGGCCAGCCCTTGTGGATTGCGGTGTCCGTAGCTGTAAATATAGGACCCGGGGAAAGGATTGTCGGCCGGCACCGTTCCGTCGGGATTGACGCGGAGTATTTTGCCGTTGAGTGATTTCAGGTCCTGCGCCAGGTCGCGCTGAAAGTTTTCACCCATGGTCCAGTATACCTTACCGTCCGGGCCATACTTTACTCTGCCGCCGTTATGATAAATTGCGCCGCCCACACCATCGATCAGTATACGGTCCAGCACACCTTTGCCTGTTGCACTGTCCTCCTTTAACCGGACAAGTCTGTTTTTAACCTCGTTACTCTCATTGCTGTATGTGTAGGCCGCGTAAATGAAGCCGTTTTGTGAAAACTGTGGATCAAGGTCAAATCCCAGAAGTCCTCCCTCTCCCTCGGCGTGGACGTTCAAAGTTATCCAGGGGTCTGCCAGCAACTGGCCGTCTTTGATAATCCTCATCTTCCCCGGCCGTTCGCTGATAAAAATACGGCCGTCCGGTGCGAATGCTACTTCCCAGGGGACCTGAAGGCGGCTGACAATGGTTTCAACCTTAAGTGAAGATGTCGAGGTGTTATTTGTAGCAACGGGCGTAGCCGACTGCAGACATGAAAATAGGCCCGGCAGTATCAATGCAAATACCAGGAAAGCCGAAGTTTTGGATGTCATCTCCCACCCCTCCTGCAGTAATGCTATCCCCGTCAGAGCAAACCGCCAAATATTTCCGCGATCCTAAGTATTGACTCTCCAGTAAATGGAGACATTATCATACGGTTAAGAGTAAGTTAAAATAACTGTCTACTGATATTAATATAACTGGAGAGCCATATTGGAAATTGGAGGTACACAAATTAGGCGACCTTATCTGGACTGGCTGCGGATAATTATCGTTGCCCTGCTCATTCCCTTTCATGCTGCGCTGACATATACGCCATACCCCTTCTGGTTTGTGCACAGCGGCCAGAACGATCTGGCTTTAGAAGGGTTGGTGACGGTGCTGGACAAATTTCAAATGCCCCTTCTTTTCCTGATTGCCGGTGCCGCCGTATTTTTCTCGCTGGGTATACGTAGCTGGAAGCAGTTTGCGCTGGAAAGGCTGCTGCGCCTGGTAATCCCGCTGGCCTTCGGGATGCTGGTGCTCGTACCTCCCTGCTACTGGGTGGCTGCCCGCAGCCTCATGGACTATCAGGGCACCTTGTGGCAGTTTTATCCTCAGTACTGGGGAACGAACATGCTGCCTTCCTCCCTGCCGGGATTATTTAAGCCGGGCGTGCTCTGGTTCCTCTGGTATCTGGTCATTTATACCATCATACTATCGCCGCTCTTTATTCTTATCCGCAGAAGGAGTGATGACAAGGTGCTGTCCAGATTAGGCAGGCTTTTTGCCAACCCATGGGCAATCTTCTCCCTGTTCATTCCCATAGTGCTGGTGCTGATATATGCTGACAACACGGTGCTGGGACTGTCGTTAACTGGCAATTTCAGGATATTCTACTACGTTATATTTTTTATCTATGGCTTCTTTATTTATTCCTTGCCCGATTTTCAAAAAGGCATTGATAAAAGCGGGCCTGCCGCGGTCATAACCGGCCTGATAACACTGGTGCTCACCATGCTGCTTTCCTTCCCTTATCCGTCCGCTGCCCTTCTGGGCCCCAAGTTCTGGGCAGGACTGAATGTCAGCACGGATATTGCCCACACAATAGTACAGGTGATTGCCGGCCTGTGCACCTGGAGCTGCATTGTAGCCCTGATATATCTGACCAGGAGATTCCTCAATTTCACCAACGGATTTGTGCGATACGGGAATGAAGCGGTCTTGCCTTACTACATCTTTCACGGGACTGCGCTGGCCCTTGTTGCATACTGGCTTATTGATGCACCCCTGGCCGTGTGGCCCCAGTACCTTGTGACAGTGCTGCTATCCTTTGCAGCTACCATAGCTTTCTTTGAAGTTATGAAACGGACGTTGGTTACGCGTCTCTTAATCGGCATGAGGTTGAGAAAAGGTAATGCCGGGAAGATATTTCATCCTTTGAAGTCACACGTTGAAATAGCAGTGGAAAAAGATAATAAACTGGAGGAACGATGATGCACAAGTCGGCTTTATTTAGATTCCTGATAACGGTGATGTTTGTGGTTACGTCCCTGAGTGTTGGCTGTGCGCTCAGACCTGGCACGGACGTCGGGGCGGCGAAACCGGCCTATAGCTTTGATAACTACACAAATAGTGATTTCGGTTTTACCGTAGGCTATCCCAAGAGCTGGGCGGTTACTGCTGCCACCGCGCCCTACAATATCTTTAGGGCTGAGAGCAAGCAGAAATTACCTTCCATGAGTATCTCGGTCCTGGACAGTGACAAAGTGAAGGAGCAGGTCCAGGAGATCTACGACTATTACAAGCTGACTAATATACAGACAATTGAACAGAAGGAATATGTACTGGCTGACGGTCAGACCAAAGCCTTATACACCATAACCCGCATGACGCATCCCCAGGTGCAGCTGATAAGCTACAGCATCATCTTCCCTAGGAACGGAAAGCTCATCACTGTCGGAATATCAACCATGTTGGGCGTGGAGGATACTGCGTACTTCAACAGCATTTTCCAGACCTTGACCTTTAATAAGTGAATAGGAACCCTGCACATCGTGTTCTTCCCTTGGCGCCAATTAATTGGCTGAAGCATGCGAAAAGAATAAACCTCCGCCTAAAAAAATCGTTTTCTTTACTGAAACGCCTTGCCGGGTGGCTTATTAAAGGGAGGAAAATAAACCCATGAAAGCTTTCTGCATGAAATGTCGCAGGGAAACAGAGATCAGGGAGGCCAGGATTGTGCACATGAAGAACGGCAGACCTGCAACCGCCGGCCAATGTTCCTCATGCGGCAGCAGGGTATTTAAAATCAGCAAGATGGCCTAGCCGCGGTTTTCATTGTTCTTATGGGCCGGGCGCCGGACAGGCGCCCGGCCTTATTATTTTTTGATTTAGAGTATGGTGACATCGTTGACATATGAGAAATTAAAGGATAAATTATGTTGAATACTAACGCAGGCAGTGACAATCTATGACCAACGGATTTACTGAAGAAGAGCCGACCCCAGAGGAACTGCTGAGCGAAATTGCCCAGCTAAAGGAACAGGTCACGCAACTGGAGGCGCAAAAGAATTTGGGCCGGGAGCGTGATCCGGTATATTTCAATGACCGCTTACTGGATGAGGTGGCCCGGAGTACGCGCTATAAATATGAATTCGCGCTCTTCATGGTGGAAATGGATAACCTCGAATCCTATTCCAAGAAAACCGGCAGGGACGCCACGGATGAAGTGCTGAGCATGCTGGGGACCGTTTTCAAAGACTGCCTGCGAAACACGGATATCATCTGTCACTTTGAAGCGGGTAAAGCCGGTATGATCCTTCCCTACACTGATGATAAGAATGCTCACAAGACGGCGGAGAAGCTGCGCCAGACCGCCGAGCGGGTGTTCTCTCTCAAGAGCATGTCCAGTAAAATAACCCTGACACTTAGCATCGGTGTGGCCTCCTATCCCAAAGACGCCATTTCCAGCGAGCATCTTAAAAGGGTGGTAACCGAGGCCCTGTCCAGGGCTGTGGCCAAAGGGGGCAACTGCACATGCATGGCCGTAGCTACTGATGCCAGTTCCAGAAGTGATAAGTCCACTACAGACCGGTCATTAAGAAACGAAACATTCATGCAGGCGCTTAATGATGAAATCCAGCGGGCCACACGCTACAGTCAAAAGTTTTCCCTGATGATTCTTTCCCTGGGACATCCCGGCTCAAAAGGATCGGGCCTGGATGGCGAAACCAGGGGAATAGTCATGAGCGCAGTTTTCAAACTGACCAATGTCACCATCAGGACCGTGGATAAGGGCTACCTGTACACTGATACCAAGTTCGCCATCATATTGCCGAATACAGATGCGGAGGGGGCGCAGGCTCTGGCGCATAAATTGATCGATAAGCTGACGGGAAATCCCGTCGCCCGGCACAATGGCATAGAGATCAATATCGGAGCCAATATTGGTATAGCTGCCTTCCCGCTTGATGAAGCTTCGGCTGACGGCCTTATATGGCGTGCCGAGGCGGCCCTAAGTCAGTCCTTGAAGAAGGGCTACAACCACTTTGCATTGGCCTCCAGTACATTTAAACTTTCCGGAAAGGACCAGGGTGAAATCAGCGATTGGATAGCCGGCCTAAAGGACTCCGGTGCCGAGATAGTCTTCAGCCTGCTGGCCTCGGTAGACCTGATGGAGCACTACACGCGATCGCATTCTCAAATGGTTGCCAAATATGCCATGGCCATGGGACAGGCGCTGGGGCTGCCTTCCTTCTCTACCAGGCAGTTGCGGATCATGGCATTATTTCATGACCTGGGCAAGGTATGCATTCCGCCCACCATTATTACCAAACCTGCAACATTAACCTCGGATGAGTGGGAGTGGATATTCAAGCATCCTCAGTTCGGTGCGGATATACTTGCGCAGTTCCCCGAGTTCGCAGACTGCTCTCTGACTATATTGGCCCATCACGAACGCTGGGACGGCAAGGGTTATCCACAGCGATTGAAAGGCGAGGCCATACCCCTGGAATCCCAAATCATTGCTGTTGCCGAAGCGTATGACGATATGGTCACCCAGCGGCCTTACAAAAAACTTAAGAGCCCGGCGGAGGCCATTGAGGAACTGAAAAGGAACGCCGGCACCCAGTTCGACCCTACCGTGGTAAAGGTCTTTATCAAGACCCTGGAGAAATTAGAGCACGAATCGAGCCCGGCCTAGCCAGGTAAGACATCTTGCTGCTGCGCCTTATACACCCAACCGGATGATGTTATCCGCTTTCAGGCCCACAGTACAGCCGCGCGTATCGAACACCAGTTTTGATTGTCGGGCAATTGCCTCTAAATCATAGCAGCTGTGATTGGTGACAATTACGACGCAGTCATAGCTGCCCAATGTTCCCTTATCCAGCTTGATCGATTTGATCTTGAGCTCAGGCTCTTTTATCTCCGGTATATAGGGATCGTGGTAGTTTACCTTGGCCTTCTTTTCCAGCAGCAGTTCTATCACGCGCAGTGCAGGAGACTCCCTTACATCCTCGATATCCTTTTTGTAAGCCACTCCAAGAATAAGGATTTTCGCTCCTTTTACGCTTTTACTTTTGGTATTCAGCGCCTCTACGATGCGCTCCACAATGTATTCCGGCATGGTTTCATTGATCTCTGCTGCCAGCTCGATAAACCGGGTATGGAAAAAATACTGGCGCGCTTTACTGGCCAGGTAGTATGGGTCCAGCGGGATACAGTGGCCGCCCACACCCGGCCCGGGATAGAAGGGCATATAGCCGAACGGCTTGCTTGAAGCCGCCTTGATTACCTCCCAGACGTTTATGCCCATTTTTTCGCACAGCTTGGCCAGGTCATTTACCAGGGCAATATTTACACTGCGGAAGACGTTTTTGAAAACTTTGTCCATCTCGGCCACCTCGGGCGTGGAAACCTCGAGGACCTTATCAGCAACATGTTTATACAGCATGCTGGCCAGCCTGGTGGACTTCGGTTCCATACCTCCGACGACCTTCGGCGTGTTCTTTATAGTGAATCCCCTGCTGCCGGGGTCTATTCTCTCGGGCGAAAAAGTCAGGAAGTAATCTACGCCCACCTTCAGGCCTGTTGACTCCAGTATAGGCAACACGATTTCACGTGTCGTACCTGGATAGGTAGTACTTTCGAGGATTACCAGGTGTCCAAGACGCAGATACCTGGCAATTTCGTTGCTGGCGTTTACAATGTAGCTTAAGTCCGGTTCTTTGGTTTTGGTCAGCGGTGTGGGCACGCAAATAATGATTACGTCCACCCGTCGCAAAGGTGATTGGCTGGTTGTTGCTTTAAAGCGTCCGCTTGAGACGTCTTTTTTCAGCCTGGATGACTCTATATCCAGCAGGTATGACACTCCACGCGTGATCTTACCTATCCGGCCTTTATCTGAGTCAATGCCAGTCACGTTGAAGCCTGCCTCAACAAAAGCCAGGGCCAGCGGCAGCCCTACATAACCCAACCCCACAACGCCTATTTCAGCAGACTTATCCTTTATCCGGTTTTCAATGTTCCTCAAGTCGTTGACCGTTAACTCGGCGCGTGCCATATCCCTCCTTTTACGCTGTAGCCATACTTGGCGGCAATCGATTTTTCCATAGTTTATCCGTGCGGGCAAACGGTGTCAAAGTTCTGGCAACGGCCTTATTGGCAGAGGGAAAACAGGCTGGCGGGCTATAAATATTTGTCTATCAGGAGTAATTGACATCGGCCATAGTTCTACTATAATGGAAGCTAATGGGCACGCATCAAGTCGGCCAGCAAAAAGATAAATATATATACCTGCTGTCAGAGATATCGGACATTGTTTCAAGCTCACTATCAGACAATGACATGCTGGACGGCGTGTTGTGGGAGCTCAGCAACGTGCTCGATGTGGATGCCAGCTGGGTTCTGATCTACAACTCGTTGACCAAGTCTTTTACCCTGGTATCACAGCACGGGCTGACCGATCCGCTTATTAAGGAACTGGAAAATATACAAATAGGTCAACACGCGGTGGGAAAAGTGGCCTTTGAACGGAAGCCTGTATTCTGTAATGATATCACCAAGGATGAGGACTACTCCTGGGATGTAGCTATCAAGGAGGGTTTCCATTCCTTTATCGCTTCCCCCATAGTTTCCAGGGGGAAGATGCTGGGATTACTGGGCTCTCTTTCCTATAAATACAAGCTGTTTACCATGACAGAGCTGAAGCTCATGTCGGCTGCCAGCACCTGTATCATAGATGTATGCAACAGGATCAATCCCGAGCATCAAAGCCTGGAGACCCAGAGGCGTCAGGACGAAATAGTCCAAACTCAACTTTTCCTGGGAGCGCTGGCACATGAATTAAAGACGCCGTTAACTGCCATTGTTGCTTCCACCGGGCTCCTGCTGGAGGAATTGGAAAATAGGCGGGATAAGGTCCTGCTCAAAATTGCGCAAAATATATCCAGAAGTGCGGCCAGCCTGCAAAACCGTCTGACCGAGTTGCTCAATCTTTCTAAGAGCAAGGATGCTGTTTTCGGTATTCATAAGAAGCAGTTCGACTTCTCCAAGCTTACCGAGGAAGTAGTGGAGGAGATTTCGTCATTGATCGAGCAGAAGAAACTTACCCTCAATGTGGAAGTACCTTCTAATATACACGTTAATGCTGATGAACAGAGGGTCGAGCAGATCTTACTAAATCTACTTTCCAATGCTATAAAATTCACCCCGAAAGGCGGTGAGTTGCTTCTTAAAACGGA
>Ga0136653_10000002_pt1 | contig 140570 bp, 161 predicted proteins | sample LakKivw275mmetaG_FD_94866 | JGI IMG/M metagenome (GOLD analysis project Ga0136653, IMG submission 94866) | Anoxic lake water microbial communities from Lake Kivu, Rwanda to study Microbial Dark Matter (Phase II) - Lake Kivu water 275m metaG... | ecosystem: Environmental > Aquatic > Freshwater...
ACCCGCACCTATCGTCTCGGCCAATATAACCCCGTCTGAAAACGTGACCGACTATGGCCTCCAGCCCGAGGCCGGCCCACCGGTGCAGATCATATTGGTGCACTACAAGGGGTCGCTCCAGGTCCTGGGATGCTGTAACCCGGACCTCTATGAGAGGGATGAGTTTGTTGCCATACGCAACGTGAGCCATCAACCTCAGGACATCAGGGGCTGGACGCTTAAGAACGAGAGCAGGGGCTATCCCGTCTTCACTTTCCCCGAGTACTTTCCCTGCCTGCCCTACGCCATAGATCCCGAGTTTGGTAAGGAACAGTCCCTGGCAGGTGGATACTACAGCTACAAAGAAAATACGCCGTCTACCCTGCTGAGCAGGTTTTCACCCGTGCCCAAAGCCACCGTCGCACAGACAGGCGTGATCGATTGGGCGGCCTGCTCCCAGCTTACGCCGCTGGATCCTGCTCCAATGAAACCGATGGAAGGACAGCAGGGGCTCCCCGCTCTTTGCATTCTCTATCCCGGCCAGACGGTGCTGGTCTTTACAGACGAAGTCCACTGCAAGTACGGCGGCTTCTCCTTTAACAGCGGCCAGGGCAACGTCTGGAGCAACCAACAGCCCGAGACGGCGGTGCTTTATAACGCCAGTGGAGAGGAAGTCTCGCGCCGCAGCTACTTACTTCCCAGATGACCGGCTGAAAACCGGATATTCAAATATATTGATTATTTTAATACCGCTGTATATAATCAAGAAAACGCTTTGAATAAACCTGCCTCCCCGGAACTCGTTATATGCTTTGACAGTACCGTGATGTAATGGAGACGATATGCAACAATGGATAAGATGCCCCAGATGCGGTGCAAATAATACACCCGGACAGAGGTTTTGCAATGCCTGCGGAACGCCGCTGGCCGCTGCCTGCCCCAACTGCGCCACGCCCGTGGCGCCGGGCAGCACGTTCTGCCCCAGGTGCGGCATGCAGTTCGGCGGTCAACAGGGAGGATATTATCAGCAGCCGGCATATCCGCAGCAGCCGGGCGGATATTACCAGCAGCCGGGATATCCACCCCAGCAGCCTGGCTATCCTCCGCAGCAGCCGGGATATCCTCCGCAGCAGCCGGGCTATCCCCCTCAGCAGCCAGGATATCCCCCTCAGGGCGGCTACTACCCACCCCAACAACCCGGATATCCGCCACAGCAACCCGGGTATCCTCCACAGCCGGGCTATCCCCCGCCGCCTCAACCTGGATATCCCCCGCCGCCGCCGGGCTATGGACCACGTCCCGGTTACCCTCCGGGGCCGTCCCAGGGCGGGGGCGGAAGAGGCATGCTGGTATTCCTGCTGGTTATACTGCTGGCGGGCCTAGGCGGCTTTGGCTACTGGGCATACAACCAGGGCTACCTGAAAAGCCTGCCGTTCAAATTCGGCAGCGATAACACGACCGGCAAGGCGGTCCAGACCGCTAAATATACAACACCACCCACCATCTCCAACGTCAAAGTCACAGGAACAACCACCAAGCAGGCGGGCGTAACCTGGAATACGGACCAGCCCTCCAGCTCGCAGGTGGAATACGGGGCCTCCGCCAGCTACGGATTGAATACCGATGTCAGCGACGATCCGTCGACTGGCTCTTCGCTGGGCGTGGTCACACACGGCGTTACGGTCAAGGACCTGACGCCCAATACAACCTACCACTACCGCGTCATATCCAAGAATAACGGCGGGCTGGAAGCCAAGTCCGGCGACAACACCTTCACCACAGCCGCTGAACAATAACGGGGCAGCTTTTGCCTGTGGGCTAGTCATATGTATCAATCAACCGAACCCTGCCCCCATTGCGGCGCACAAAACCTGCGCGGCACCTGGGTCTGCCCGCAGTGCGGTATGACGCTGCTCGTCTATTGCCCTAACTGCCGGGCGGGCAATGTCAGCGGCAGCCAGTTCTGTCACTCCTGCGGCTCGCAGCTAACCTCGGCAGGACAATCTCCTGACCAGACCAGCCCTGCTTATCCTCAGGGCGGCTATCAAGAGGCGCCGCAGGGCCAGAACTACTACCAGCAGACGGCCCCTGGAGCCTACGGAGATCAGCAGCCTTATCAACCATACCAGGACTATGCACCCTATGATGCCTATCAGCAGCCATACGGCGCATACGGCTTGCCCGGCTTCACCGAAAGGTTAAAGCACATAGTGCGCACCACCAATCCTATACTGCTGTCATCGCTGGTGGTGCTGGTGGTGGGCCTGGTGGTATTTCTCATGCTGGCTTTCCAGCTTGGCTGGATAAAGACCGGGGCGTCAGTCAAGAAAACCACGGGGACTAATGAGACCAATCCACCCGTAATTTCGCTTCTACAGGTGAAGGAAAGCCAGGCTGCGCGCAGCGCCATCGTCTACTGGGTCACCGATGAATACTCCAGCACCCAGGTGGAGTACGGCATCTGGCCTTATCCCAACAACACTACCGCCATCGAGAGCGATCCGCAGACCGGCGTCAACGAGGGCGTGCTCATACACCAGGTTACCCTGAACAATCTGATACCCAGGACGGCTTACGCCTACCGCGTGATCTCTATAGACAAATACGGCAACAAGGCCACCAGCCCCATTATGCAGTTCGATACGGGCGCAGACAGCGGCGGGGGCGGCAGCAGCGGCAGCGGGACCCAGTCGGGTGTGCAGCTATTCGAGTCCGGGGAATGAACCGGGGTATTGCCCGTGGCCTGAAAGCGGCCTAAAATATAACCTGCTCAAATACATATGCAACAGAACTTCCTCTGCCCGAACTGCCGCAAGGAAAACCGACCCGCCAGTATACAGTGCCAGTACTGCGGGGCGCCGCTGGGAAGGCTGGGCGTTATAAATGCCCGCTGCCCGTCCTGCCAGCAGCCGCGCGTGCCCGGTGACCGCTTCTGCGGCCAGTGCGGACAGGCACTGGATCCAATCTGCCCTAACTGTGGAAACATAGTATCCAGGGACTCACGCTACTGCCCCAAATGCAGCTTTTTCTGCGGCGGCGGCCGCGAAAGCGTTAGGTAAGCGGGTGACGTATAATCTACTTGTGGGAATAAATATATGGCCGACATTTTAGACGAAGCCCAATCGCTGCTGCAGTGCAAGACCTGCCCCTGGTACAAGAACTGCGTGCTGCCGCTGCGCGTAACCGAGTTCGACCTGCGCAAGCAGCTGGGCCCGAACCCGAACATAGTCATTACAGGCACGCCCGGATCCGAGGATGCAGGCCTCAACCAGCTTCTCTCCGGCCTGGCCTCGGCAGCAGAGAACTCCATGCTGGAGGGCTGCCCCGTTTTCATAACCAGGCTGCGCAACAATCCCAACCTGGCAGCCCGCCTTAAAAAGCTGATGCAAGAGTGGTCGGACGAAGAGGCAACTGACTAGACAGGCGTTGAAGAGGGGCGTCTGCTCCTCTTATAAAAATACCCCGATTTTATCGGGGCTCTCCCTCGAGGGAGAGGGTAGGGTGAGGTGATGCCCCAGATAAAAATCATCTCCTGGAATGTCGTCAGCATGCGCAACATGCTGGAAAAGGCCAACCTGGCCCCGGCCGGCCGGCCAGCCCTCAGCTTCCTTGACTGGTTGAAAAAAGAGTCCCCGGACATCGCATGCTTCCAGGAGGTCAAGCTTCAGCCCGGACAGGTGCCGCAAGCGCTTGAATCCCCCCACGGCTATCACACATACTGGAACTTCGCCGAGAGAAAGGGATACAGCGGCGTGGCTACCTTCAGCCGTGAAAAACCACTCAAAACGCACAACGGCCTGGGCATCCCCCGCTTCGACGCCGAGGGAAGGGTGCTGATGACGGAATATCCGGGCTTCAAGCTCTTCAATGTATACTTCCCCAAGGCTTACGGCCCCAAAGAGGTAGAGGTTGCCCGCAAGGACGGAGCGCCCAATGCCGAGACCATGGCGGCACGCCTGCCCTTCAAGCTCGACTTCTACGAGTCGTTCCTGGCCCATGTCGACTCACTCAAGTCACGTAATGAGAGGCTGGTGATATGCGGCGATTTCAACACGGCGCACCAGGAGATAGACCTGGCCCGGCCAAAGTCCAACAAGGATACATCCGGCTTCCTTCCCCAGGAGCGCGCCTGGATGGACAAGCTGGTGGCGCACGGCTACGTAGACACCTTCCGTCACTTGAATCACGATCCCGGCCAGTACACGTGGTGGAGCTACCGTTTCAAGGCTCGTGATAAAGATATAGGCTGGCGCCTTGACTATTTCTTCATCACTCCGGACCTGGTTAAATCGCTCACCGGCGCCTTCATCCTGAAGGATGTCCAGGGCTCGGACCACTGCCCGGTGGGAATAACGTTGAAAATTACCTGACTACCGCTTAATATTGACTTAATGGAGCATGAAGGATACGGCGGAGGGGAAAGCCGGCCGGAAGGCTCTGTTGACGCCGGCCGCGACAGGCTTTCGTCAATGCTTTCCGCCCTCAACCAGCTGAAGTCGAACATCTCCAGGATTGAATCAAAACATCCGGCGCTTGGCGACGAGCTTTCCTCCCTCTGCGGACAGGTAATCGAGCATCTCAACCGCCCTGACGAGGACGAACCTGAAAGCGTTGCAAGTAACGACCCGGAGGAAACAGCGCAGCCTCAAGGCGCACCTCCATTAAACGCTGTCGCTCCCGTTTATCACCAGGAAACTGACCTGCTGCCCCCGCCGGCCGGCCGGGCGCAAGGTTCCGCAAGCAGTGAGGGCAGGCAGGGAGGCATATCAGTAGATCCGGTTACTCCGGCCGCCGGGCCGAACCCTGATGGGCATCACTCCAATCCCATTGCTGTCGCCTTCGATGCAGCAGGAGGCCACCTTGCCAGCGGCCTGGATAAAATGGGCGACGGAATTATTTTCGCCTTTGAAAAATTGCTCAGGCTTGAAACTGATAAAAAGCGCGGCGCCGGCCAGGACAGCCGTACTTAACCGATAACGCCCTTCAGGATTTGGCCGCGTCTTTGGCCTGCTGCTCCAGTATCAGTCCTACGGCCATAGCCGCTATTTCCCCCGTCAGCGTAGAGCAGGTATCGGCCACTCCGGCCTTGGCCGCCGCCTCCATCTCGGCCGGATCAAGCAAGTTGAAAAACCTCCCGTAAAACTTGGTCTGCAGGTCGAAGCAGCGGCAGGTACCGTATTTCTCCTTGAACTGTCTCTGCAGCTCCCTGGATAGCAGCAAAGCCTTCATCATCTTGCCGCGCCGCTGGAACTCGTCCCTTTTCCTGCCGAAAAAATATCCCAGCGCCATTACACTGCCTGAAAGAGCGCCGCAGACGCCCTCGCCGGTCAGGCCTATGCCATCGGCAAAGCCCGTTGCCGCGCGGAAGACATCGCTATTTTCCACGCCGAAGGCCTCAAGTACTCCCGCCAGCGCGCTCTGGGCACAGTTGCCGTTCTCCATCTCGTACTTTTTGGCTAACTTGAAAGCCGTGTCTTTTATAACCTGTGCAGATTGGTCCATGGCAACCTCCTGTAATCGGTTCAACGAGTTTAAACCATTTGCTGTTATAGCGCAATGCCGGGTCGCACCGATTTTGTTAGCAGATTCTGAACACGGATTAGCCCGCTAAATAATTGACAAATAATCAATGCCTATAATGGCTTTGACTGAGAGAAAAAATTATCCCTCAGCAGTATCCACAAACAGGAGGTCAAACGATGTGGAATAAGGTACTTGTACTGTCTGCCGGGATACTTGCCATAGTAGCGCTGGTATCCGGCATAATGACGGCCGTCAACGCCGATAACGGCGGACCGGGTCCCGGCGGGTTCGTCGGGCCGGGAATGGCCAGTGATAACTTAACGACCAGGGTAGCTTCAATCCTGGGCATCGACAGGTCCAGGCTGGTCGACGCCTTCCGGCAGGCTGAAAAGTCGCTGGAAACCGACAGAATGAACGCCGTGTTTACCAAACTGGTTGCCGACGGCAAGCTGACCCAGGCGCAGGCCGACCAGTATAAAACGTGGCTGGCTGCCAGGCCGGAAAACGTGCCGGGATTCTTCAGCTCGGACAACGTCACCCGCGACAACGAGATGCTGTCCAGGCTGCTCAAAGACGGCAGGTTGACCCAGGCGCAGTATGACGCGGCCACAGCCTGGCTGGCCCAGAAGCCGAACATCACGCTGCCTAAACCGCAGAGGCCCTCCAATGGCGGCGCTGACACCTCGAAACCCAGGGGCATGCCCGGGCTCGGCACAGGGATGCTTGACCAGTTGCTCAAGGACGGCAAGATCACGCAGGCGACTTACGATGCATATAAAACATGGCTATCTCAAAAGCCTGCCATAGAGCTTCCCGTGCCGCAGGTACCGCCCAATGGGCCGCCTCCCACCCGGTAGCACGAACTATCTGTAAAGCAAAAAAGAGCGGCGGGTAAATTACCCGCCGCTCTTTTATTCTGGCCTACCTGAAGCTGAAGAGGTTGAAGGCGCTTATAGTGGCAAAGACCGCCACGGCTATTATGAGCAATGCCAGCAGCACGGCCGACCAGTCCCGGTCCCGGAACCCGCTCCATGAGAACCATACTCCGATGGTCACCATCAGCACGGCGATGACCAGACAGCCTATGCCCAGACCTATGTGTACAGCGCTCGGCATCTTGGTACTACCTACACGACCCGATCCAGCAGCCATTTTATACCATAAGGCCAGCCTGTTCAACACCCGACGACAGACACTCCTAGACGTCGCACGCTTTGCAGAAAAAAAACTTACAGCCCCCTTATAATGCGACCGCTCAGTTGATATAATAACATCAGACTCATCGTGAGATAGTTATTGGAGGTTTGCCATGGCTAAAGGTTCTCCCTCGGAGCAAGTTCAACAGTTAACCGACCCGGAGCTGGTCCTGCGTCAATACAAGGACCTTATGGAATACAACATGAACGACATACAGTCTCTGGAGGATGCCTACCATCACGGGGAATCGCCAGCCATGGGCAGCATACTGGCCGGATACCTGGCCAAATATTCCAAGGACACCGACCAGTACCTCAAACGCCTCCCGGTGCTGCTGGGAATGATGGAATCGGCCTTCTGCGAGCTGCTGGCCAATCATAACAGTCGCATTATAGATATGATACAGCCTTCCGCCCCGGACGATCGCCGCTGAGTCCCGTTTCACTTCCGGCGTCGTTTCTCAAAATTTCCCTGTCTGGTACGTTAGACCTGCCCTATTGCCGCGCGCCATTGCTAAATTCCAGCGGAAGCTATAGTATATATTCATAGGAATATAACTCATGAGAAATCCGCTGGCGGCAGTCAAGATCGTTCCCTGTGGTTACTGCGTTGGGACGGGCAAGATTCCCGCGGGCTACGGCGGACTGGCCAGGGCGGAGTGTCCTGTCTGCCTGGGGCGGGGCCGCCTAACAGTGCCCGCCGATGTCAAGCGCTGTGCAGGCTGCAACGGCACCGGCAGGCACTACACAAATTATTTCAGGACAACCTTCGAACGGCACTTCTCCTGCAGGGGCACCGGCGTGGTGCGCCCTCCCGCCAAGGCTACACCGCCGCGCAGGATCTGACCCTCCTCGGTATATTATCAGCCGGATGCACGTAGTATAATTTCCCCTGTAATGAAAAAGGCCTACCGCAACACCAGGATAACCGTGTATTGGGAGCCGGAAAAGTGCATCCACTCAACCATGTGCATAATGCAATTGCCGCTGGTCTTCGACCCCGCCAGAAGGCCCTGGATTGATATAAACGCCGCAGAAGCCGGGGACATCAAGCGCGCCATCGATAAATGCCCTTCGGGCGCTTTAACCTGCAAACTTCACAAGTAACCTGCCCCTAAGGCGACATCAGATTGCCCAGCACAGGCGTCTTAATACTGATTGCGCCCTCGGGGCACATCTCCTGGCAGCAATAACAGCGGATGCAGCGGCCATAGTCGTGCCGGGGGATGCGCTCCCGCTCTTCCTTACGCCAGTCTATAGCTGATGGCTTCAGGGGACAGACCGTTGCACAGATGCCGCAGTGCGTGCATTTGGACTTATCTATGACCGGCCTGGGACATACCTGGTTCTTCAGAAAGGTCCGTATGCGACCGCTGGTTGCCTTAACCGGCGGCCTGCGTACGACGTCGAAGTCCCTGGTGATAAACTGCTCAATCTCATCACCTACCAGCTCGATACGGTTAAAATCGAACGTGCCCAGTCCAGCCATCTCACCCGGCAGGGAGGTCGGCACGAAGGCGGGATTGAGGTCGATTATTTTACAAGCCGTCGCATCCAGCGCCACCGGATCCGAGGACACCAGTATCACATTCAGCGGGCGCGGCTCGCCATTGCGCGGCCCGTTGCCTTCCATGGCCATTATGCCGTCCATAATGAAGAGGCGCGGCCTGATATAAGTGTTGAGGTCGACCAGCATGGTGCCGAAATCGTAGGGGTCGGCCAGGTTGAGGTGATATTGTGCCTTGAGCGCGCCTGGAATACAGCCGAACTGGTTTTTGATGGCCCCGGTGAACCGGGTCAGGCCGTGCGTCTTGAACTTGGGAAGGCTCACCAGCCCGTCTGAATCGAGCACGCCATTGGCGATGATGAAACGCTTGGTAAGCAGCGCCTGGGGATGGTCAACCGCCCTGCCCTCGATAAAGTCAGCCAGCGGGATGCCCAGTTCGTCCGCGGCCTGCTTGAGACCCGCCTTCTGCAGGTGCGTCTCGCTCTTTCCGAAGCCGGGGGAATCACCGTAGTAAAGGATTGCGCCGGTCTCCTGCAGCAGCCTGCCGGCCGCCTTGAGCACGGAGGGATGTGTGGTCACGCATTTCTGCGGTTCCATGCCGAAGAGCACGTTGGGCTTAAGAACTATCCTTTCACCCGGTTCTACGTAGGTTCGTGCGCCGCCTATCAGCTCAAGTCCTCTTTTTATCGCAGCGTACACAACCTCTTCGTCGTAACTTGCGCACCTGACCAGCGCCACTTTAGATTTTTGCATAAATTTAATAAAATCAAATGGGTTTAGACTTGCTGGTTATGGACGTTCAGCACAATCTTATGGATTGTAAAACCTTTTGACCGGCTTAACAAATTGAGAGGTAGAGAAAGCGATGAAGTTTCCTCAGAGCGTAGCAATCATCGGGTCCGGCGCGGTGGGCAGCTATTACGGGGGCCGGCTGGCCGAGGCAGGCCATGACGTCCGCTTCCTGTTCAGGCGCGATTATCATGCCGTGACCGCCAATGGCCTCAGGGTGGAAAGCCCGGAAGGAAATTTTACGCTGGAGCATCCACACGTCTACAGGAGAAGTGAGGAAATAGGCACGGTGGACTGGGTGGTGTGTGCTCTCAAGGCCACCTCCATGGCAGACGCACGTGCATTGGTGCAGCCCTGCATCGCCCCAAAAACACGCATACTGGTATTGATGAACGGGCTGGGGCTCGAGGACGATTTTGCCGCCTGGTTCGGCGGCAAGCACATCTTCGGCGGCCTGGCCTTTACCTGCATCAACCGGGGCAAGCCGGGATACATCCATCACCTGGGCTACGGCACAGTCAACATCGGCCATTACCAGGACGATCCTGCCGAGCTGGAGGAGGCCAAGGCGCTCTGGGCCGGCAGCAAGACCACAATAACGACCGCACCCTGCCTGCTGCGTGCACGCTGGGAAAAGCTGTGCTGGAACATACCCTTCAGCGGCCTGGCCGTGGCTGCGGGTGGCATCACCACCGACCGTATCATGGACGACCCTGGCCTGCGGCAGGCGGCCCGTACATTGATGCAGGAGGTAATTGCCGCCGGCAACGCCGACCTTGAGCAACACGGGGAAAAAGCCCGCATAGACGGCCCCTCGCTGACCGAGCTGATGTTTCAGAATACCTCCACCATGGGGCCCTATAAACCTAGCACCATGATCGACTTCGTGGACGGTAGGTCCATGGAGATTGAGTCCATCTTCGGTGAGCCTCTGCGCCGGGCTGAGGCTTTAAAAATCCCGGCCCCGCAGCTTACCCTGCTGGCAGCCCTGCTCAGGGCGCACAACAGCAGCAGGAAATAAATATCCAGACTCAAGGAGGATGGGGGAATGCCTGATTTCAGGTCCTGGTTTCACAATATGTCGGTGCCCATGCCCTGGCACAAAAAGCTGAGGCTCACCTTGCGCAACTTCTGGATCAAGATACGCAACAGGCAGGACTGCTGCGGGCATCGCGGCGAGCCTGGCTGCTGTGAGTAACTAACCGGTCAGTAAGTTATTGCGTCGGGCACCGGGCAGGTGGCTGACCCGCCCACCGCCAGCACGCCGGCCGCGCTTTGCACCAGCTCGGCCGAGCCGGCCGCTGAAAGCCCGAATGACGATAAGTCTTTTTGCAGCCGGGCCAGTGTCCCGTTCCCTCCAAGATAGCCGTTTATCCTGGTGGCGGCTGTGGAGTTAATGAAATCCCTCATGCGCGGATATATACGGCGGAACTCCGACATGATCTTTGCGTTTTGCTGAAGGTCCCATTTCTGATGGTAGTCCTCGGCCAGGTAAAAATTACCCAGCGGTACGATCTCGGTCTGTATGGGCTTATCCAGCTTTTGCTGCAGCCTCTGCCTGCTGGCCTCAGCGGCTTCCCTTTGCCTGTCATTGCCATAAAGTATCAGAGAAGCGTACTGCTTTATGCCGGACGGCAGGGTGGGGTCCTGGCTGTTCCAGAAAACGTCCAGAAGCTGATCGTAGGATATTACCGATGGGTCATAATCAAGCTGGACGCTCTCCGAGTGATCGCCGATGTCATGATAGGTGGGGTTGAGCGTAGAACCTCCGGCGTAGCCGACCCGGGTCCGGATAACGCCGTCAAGGCTGCCGAACCTGGACTCCACGCCCCAGAAACAGCCTTCGGCGAATGTGGCTGTCTCATATGTTTTGGGTGCGGCGGCATCTATCGGCGGTATCGCCGGCCCCCACAATTGCTGCTTGCCTGCCATGTTTGCACTCCTGCTCGCTGCCGCATTCGCTGTAACCAGCACCAGCGTAACCAGCGCTGCCAGGAATACGGGCAAAAAGAATTTACGTCCTTCCGACATTTTACGACCCCATATTTAACCTGCCCCGGAGCCCTGATAAAGCGCCGGGGCAGCAACCACGAATTTAAGCCATTATATCCGTCCACGCTCCGTCTATCAGTGACTTTGGTGGCTTAAATCCTATAAAATAATCCCCTTTTTAATGTACGGCAACCGTCACGCCGGCGCTCCTGGAGCCGTAGGCATTGCTGGCGGTCAGCGTGTAGTTGGTCGTCGCCGCCGGCGACACCGTAATCGAGCCGCTGGAGGCCACGTTGCCCACGCCCGATATGACCACCGAGCTGGAGCCTGTAACGTACCACTGCAGTGTTGCAGTGCCGCCGTGAGGGATGTCCGACGGCGTGGCGTTGAAAATATCTATATATGGGTACCCGTATGTAGAACCGCCTCGATTACGATAATAGGGGTATCCGTATGGGTAGTAGGGATAACCGTACATCATTCCGCCCATGCCGTAGGGATATCCGTACATCATGCCGCCGTATGGATAGCCATAGGGGTAGGTGCTGCCCACGGTTATGCTGGCGGACTTGCTGACGGTACAGCAGCTGCTTTCAGCCGTCAGCGTATAGGTAGCGCTGCTGTAAGGCGTGATTCTCTGGGACCCGGAAGGCGGCACGTTGCCGACTCCCTGGTCGATGGAGACCGAAGTCGCGCCAGTAACATTCCAGTAGAGTGTGGCCACCTGGCCGACGTTTATCACCGTGGGAGTTACGCTGATGGTAGCCTCAATGGGAGGATTGACCGTAACAACCACCGTCCTGGTTATCGTGCCTGCTGCGCCTGTAGCAGTAAGCGTGTAGGTAGTGGTCGCCGTTGGGCTGACCAGCTGGTTGCCGCTGGGCGGCACATTGCCTATTCCCTGGTCGATGGACGCGCTGGTTGCCCCCTCCACGTCCCATATCAGCGCCGCCGAGCCGCCGGAAACCAGTGTTGGCGGATTCACATTGAAATTGATGGCGATGGGAGTGGGATTAACTATGACCACCACTGTCCTGGAAGCCGCCCCGAATGCTCCGCTGGCGGACAGGGTATAGGCCGTGGTCACGGTGGGCGATACCACCTGGCTGCCGGCTGCCGGCAGCACTCCCACGCCCTGGTCAATGAATACCGAGCTCGCTCCCGCCACGCTCCAGGTCAGCGTGGCTGTGCCTCCCGCGTTAATCGCGGCCGGGTTGGCAGTGAAAGCAACAATACTGGGCACCAGCGAAGTACAGCCTGCGCTAAGTATCGCCAGCAGGCCCAGCACTAGAAATAACCTTTTCATCCCTGCACCTCCAAAGTTATATATATTTGAGACGATTTTAATTAGCGGCGTATAAAATAGTCACAAAATAAACGCCGCTTCCATAAAATAAATGTAAAATCCGAGTTGGGAGGACGGAGGAGGATGAGATGAAAGAGAGCAGCGGGCGAATGTGCGGAGGCGATCTGCCGGGTAGGCTCTATTTCTTCCTCTTGTACCTCGAGTAAAGCTCGATCACTGCGATGTTCAAAACGATGGACAGTATGACCGGTATACTGATTATCCACAGGTTTTTGACCAGATCGACGTCCAGGGCGCGGCAGGTCAGGACTACAACAAAGGTGAGGATTACGCCCAGCGAGCCGCAGCCTATCGCCAGATATACGTATTCCATCTATTCCTGTCCGCCCTGATCAACCATCACTTCCTTACGGCCGCGGAACGCACTATGGCCAGATGTAACGACTTGCCGGCCTATTTGCTCACGTAAGACAACAGGGACCTTACGGTGGCTTTATTTTTCTCAAAATAAAACTCGATTATATTGCCCCCAGGCGCCAGGAAGGCGCATATCCTGTAGTCGTCCGTCGCCCAGATTAGCAGCCAGCTGTTCTGCTGGGCCCAGGCCAGCACTTCGTTAGGCGTCTGTATCCTGTATGACATCTTTCTCCCCCGGTTTTAACCGCAGTAGTATACCTAAAATATACCAGAAGTGGGGGGCTTTGTCCTATCGGGCGCGACAAGGCGGGGCTGCTGTAATGAACTCGTCCGGTTAGACTGTTATCCTGTAGGGCTCGTCGTTGTTGGAAATCACTTCGCGTATCTTGGTTATAAGCTCTGAAGGCATAAACGGCTTGGCAATGAAATGCTTCTCTCCGGTGCACAAAAATTCTCTGATGTTGGCGGTCAGAAGGTCTCCGGTGGTGAATACCACGCGGTCGAGCATTTCAGGATGTTCGGCCTCGAGGAACCTGTAGAACTCGATGCCGTTCATCCCGGGAAGCCTGATATCGGCCAGGCAGAACTGATAGCTGCTCTTATTTACCCTCTCTTTGGCAACCAGGCCGTTGGGCGCGAAGTCGACTTCAAAACCTTCATCCGCCAGTACCTTCATGAACATTCTGCCGATGATCAGCTCATCCTCTATCACCAGGGCACGTCCGAGGCGACCGTTGCCGTTATCGTTGCTGGTATGTTTGGCCATTAATTTTCTCCGGGAGCTCAAACACTAATATATGGTTGGGCCGGCGATTTCACAACCCTCTGATGGTAGCAATCAGGTGAGCCAAAAGTCTCAAAAGCGCCGGACGGTAACACTTTTGAGCTAGTTCTTTATCCGCCCCACAGTACAGTCATTTGTGAACGAAGTGCAACAAAAATGGAGTTTTTACATCGGGCCATTTGAGCCGGTTACCCCGGCGGGGCTGGCCTGGTTTATAATTGGGTGGTTAAAATTAGCCCGCAAGGAAGAGGAAGACCTGTATGAAATGGTTCGGATGTGCGCTTACTATCCTGGGAATTATCCTGGTTATCTTCATTCTCACGCACCTGTCCGAGATATGGCAGATGCTTGAGCAGTTCATGAAACGGGCCTGACGCTTCCTACTCCAGCGATTTGCGGATCTTCATGGCGACTGCAGAGAGTATCAGGCTCAGGATGCCCATGACAAAATAGGCGCCGATCAGCCTCCCCGACTCCCAGCCGGTGGCCATGTTCAGGGCGTAGCCCACAATGCGGCCGAAGCCTCCCAGCAACGCCAGGCAGCCGAAGACGAAAAGTATCCAGACCGTTATACTGCATAGAGCCTTAAAAATCGGGGGCATCTCCAACCTCCTTGCATGTTATCCAGCCACAACTCAGTATGAGCTTTAAGGCGACGGCTGTCAAAGACATAAGTTGCACAATTTGCCCTTTAATAAGCAGGCCAAAGGTTGTATCATCTAGTTACACAGGCGCTGATAAATTTTCTGCAAGGGGGTTGGCATGGATATTTTACTGATCATCGGCATCATACTGCTGGTGCTGTGGCTGCTGGGTTTTATAGCTTTGCCGTCACTGGGCTGGCTTATCAATGTCGCCCTGGTAATAGCCGTCATCTTCCTGATCATATGGCTGCTGCGCAGGGTATTTAAACTGTTTTAGCCGCGTTACTGGCCGGTTACACTTAGCTGCCGTATATCCGTCAAGTATATTGACGGGGCCGAAAGATAGCCCGTAATGACTCCTGTAATCACCACGTGGTCACCCGGATTGGCCACCAGCGTGTTGGTGCCCGGCTTCAAGAAATTATAGATATACTGCGGCATGATAATGGCGCGAAAGAAAGAAGTATAGTCGCGCCAGCATTCCACGCAGGGATAGCCCCACTCCCTGCTGCCGCTGGCCCCCTCCCAGATATCCTTCATGAAGAAAATAAATGTCCAGGGTTGAGGCCCCTGCCCTAAAAAGCGCGAGGGCAACCAGCTTGAAACATACGTGACGTCTCCCTCCACCTTCACCTGCTTTCCCGTATAGCTCAACAGCCTGTCCGTATCCAGGGCCGGGATAACCTGCAGGGGCTCGGCCGGCGGCTGTGCTGCGGGCCGGGGATTTACAGTCAGGTCGGCCGTGCTGGCCAAAGTCGTGGCCCCATTGCTGGCCGTAAGCGTGTAAACCGTGGACCTGTCAGGCGCCACCTGCAGAGTACCCGAGGAAGGCACCTCGCCTATGCCGTTGTCAATGGTGACTCTTGTGGCCCCGGCCGTGTTCCAGCGCAGCGTCGCGTTCTCGCCCTGGATGATCGGCCTGGGCAATACCTCAAAGTAGTTCACCAGGACGGGCGGCGTAGCGCAGCGGATAAAGAGGGCCGGCAGCAGCAGCATCGCTGCCAAGACCAAAATAGATAACCTGTGCATGGCATCCTCCTGCCCGTTCGCCGGATATACCGGGATTATAATGCCCGCTATTCACGGCGGGCAAATCAGTGGCAGTTTGTCGCTAGGTCAGCTTTATCTTCTTGATAAGCTTGGAGACGGATTTATTGTAGCGCGGCTCAAAGAACAGGAAGGGCTGTATGGGGTAGCTGGTGCCTTTCTCATCAGTTTCGCGCAGGCCCTCCAGCAGCCCGGGCAATTTAGACGGCGGCAGTACGAAAACCATCTCGTTGTCTGCGGCCATGCCTATCTGTCGCTCGCCCCTGCCCGGCACTACATAAGCAGCCTTGCCTGATACCGCAGGCTCGATCATTTCGCCCACACAGGAGATGCCCAGGTGGCCACGCGACTCAATCACACCGCCCTCGGAATAAATCATCGACTGTACCAGCCTGGCCATCTGCGCCGGATTGCCATAGATCATAATCACGTCCGGCTCGGCCACAACGCCGGAGTCGATAGGTGCGACCAGGATGCCTTTGGAAGGGCACTTTTTCTCTCCGGAAAAATATGACTGCTCTGCCAGAGTTGATCTGGCCTTTTCCAGGTCCTTTATATACCCCGCGGAAACCATGAAATTGGCAAGTTCCTCCTTGCGGTCAAGATCTCCCAGGTCACCCCAGCCAAAGGCCATAAGCGCTGCAGCGCAGTTGACCTCTTCGGGCGTCACAGCCAGCGCCATGTTCCATCTCCTGGCGATGGTGTTGGCCTGGCAGAGCGCCATTTTTACGTTAAAGCTGCCGGGCCTGAGTGTGCCCTGGGGAATCTCGGAGACGTCCTGTATGAACTTGATAGCAAGCGGCCGTGTCTCGACCCTCAGATAGCGCACCAATTGGTCGAATGCATCCTTAAAATTTATAGCCATCCTGACCCCCTCTCGTGGCTTTTAAGCCCGTTCACTGCCCTCGATGATCAGCTCGCCGGCCAGCCGCGCCGCTTTCTGCGCCGGGGCACGGCATTTTTTACCTGCCTCCAGCTTCACGAACTCAGCCTGATCGTCGGGATTGACCAGGTTGAAGCTGCGGCCAAAGATATGGTGCTGCACCTGCTGGCAATTGCAGCCGCCAAACTGTTCTTCAAACCGTTTACACAGCTTGCGTGCGGCACTCGTGGTGCGCTGTACCGCCTTGAAGTCATCCGCCTTTTCCCTGCCGAAGGCCATGCCCAGCGCCATGAGGGCTCCCACTACTGCGCCGCATGTCTCGCCCCGCAAAGCGATGCCCGGCATGGCGGTGGCGGCTTTAAGTGTTTGAGCATCACCCAGGCCGAACTCCTCCTGCAGCGCCAGCAGAGTGCCCTGGGCACAGCTGCCGTACAGTTCTTCGTAATCCCCTGCTTTCCGTTCAAGTCGCTCGAGTCTCTCCTGAGATGATTGATCCGGCATGATGTTGCCTCCTCGTTGATTCACTGCCTTAGCCAGGTACATCCATTACCCGGCGGAAGAAAAGATATGCCTGGCCAGCATGGCCGTAAGCCCTGGATCGTAAGGCCCGGCCTCGATGTTGGCCCTGCATTCTTCCAGTATCCTGTCGGCGTCCCCGCAGATGAAAAATTCCCGCAGCCGGTCTTCACTGCGTATACCCATGGCCTCACCTATCACGGTGAGTATATTCTGTATCTGAAAGGGGTACCTGGACTGCAGAGAGATGAACTGAAAATGACAGCCCTGGCAAGCGTCTACCAGCGTCTCGGCGCCCGTCTTGAGCGCCTCCTCCAGGACCTGCCTCGCCATGGCGCGGCCGACAGCGGGCAGCTTGCGACTGGCCACCGCACCGCAGCACAAGGATTTGTCTCTTGCATTAGCCATCTCCATCTGAGTCAGGCCGGGAATGGCCTTTAGTATCGTACGCAGCGAGGTTGTATCTCCCATCAGCCTGCTCATTGAACAGGGATCGTGCAGCGTGACATTCCTTTTGATAGGGTGGATGAACTTTATATCACTCACCCGGTTGGCCAGGAAATGGAACATCTCCTCATATTGAAAGGGAACCGGGCTAACCTCATGGTCGAAGGCCGCTATCCGGCCGGCGCATTCGGCACAGCAAAAGATGACCTGCTCGGGTTTAAATGCAGCCAGAGCCGCCACCAGCTTATGGGCCAGGCGCTCTGCTACATCCAGGTCCACGCCTGCGTAACGTGCACCGCAGCAGAGCTCACCCCCGGCTACCAGAGCGAAGTCCAGTCCAAGCCGCTTAAAAATTTCGCTTACCAGGTAGATCTTATCGGGCATCATTACCAGCGCACAGCCGGTGAAGATAACGATATCCTTTTCCCCGGGGTGGTCCGGCACGCTGCTCAGCCAGTGTTTCTCCTCCGGACTGACCTGCATGCTGGCCAGAATGTCCGGGATAAACAGGCTGTCTTCACCCAGCCGCAACTCCATTAACGGCCGGCGTTTCCCGGTGAGCCTTACCATTTCAAGCTGCAGCAGCTCTTGCATTACTACGGGGTCAATATCCAGCGGACAGGCATCACGACAGGACATGCAGTGTGCGCAGCTGGCCGACCTGATGGAGGCTTCTTCGCAAAGCGTCCCGTCCTTAAGAACGCCCATGACCTTTTCCTGTATATCGCAGGAGGATACCGATTTTAAAGCGGTCAGGGCAATGGCCGGGCAGGCTTCCACACAGGCGCCGCACAGGTTGCAGTCCTGTATATAATGCAGCTTCCTATCCTGGTATAGATTTCTGAGTGACATGTTTGGCATATGACTTACAGAGAATATTTTCAAAGGGGACAATGCAACACAAATCCCATAATACTATAATCTGGTAACTATTATAAACATCGGAGGGGGAACCCATGACAAGCGCTGGTGAATCGGCCGGCCCAATTTCCAGGGGTCTGATCTGCTACTATTCAGGCTCCGGCAATACCAAGCTGGCCTGCCAGTATATAGCGGGCCGGATAAAGAGTGTACGCTTCGACCTCTTCAATGTTTTTCGCGGAGGCACACCGCCGATAGACAATTACGACATCTTGGGCTTTGCCACCTTTACAGATTTCCTGGACCCGCCGCAGCTCATGCGGCTTTTTATGCACAGCCTGCCGCGGCAGAAGGGCAAACCGGCTTTTGTATTCAACACCTTCGGCAACGTCAGCGGAAAGACGTTGTGGACCCTTTGCAGGTGGGCCTCCTCGAAGGGGTTCCGCCTGCTGGCAGCACATTCGTTGCACGTGCCTGAGAGCTACCCTCCCATGGTGGCCGGGGGTCACGGCAATGAGGAGCACCCTACAATCGGGGAGCTTGAAGCTTTTAACAGCTTTATAGCCGGTCTGGAATGGGACTTCGAGCAGTTCAGGCATAACGGAAGGAGTCACTCTACCAGGACGCTGGCAGGCATGCTCCTGGGCTGGCTGCCTTTACTACCGCGCACGCTCTCGAAGAACGAGATGGGAGCCAAATACGTTGACGCCTCGCTCTGCGACGAATGCGGCATCTGCCGCAAGATATGCCCCTACAGCGCCATAGAGCTCGACCCCAAGCCCGTCTTCGACCTTTCAAAATGCTACGGCTGCTGGAGCTGCTACAACCACTGCCCGCAAAAGGCAATATACACTGCAAAATATCGCGGACGGGGACATTATCCCAGGCCCATTGAAAGCCTCAAGGACAAGCTAAAGGTATCCTGAGCCACGTGCGGCACCTTCCAATGTTGATCGCACCATATTGACATCGACCAGAAAATACACTAAACTCGGGCCAGTCCGCCGCAAGTAAAAGGCGGGCACCAGTACTGCGAGGAGGGGCTCTATGAAAAGATTTATTCCGCTGCTGGTCTTATTGCTGGTCCTGTTGTCAGTGCCGATCTCCGACAGGGTCAACGGGTTCCCCAATATCTGTGGCTCTGCAATCACGCAGGCCGCCACGGACATAACCCCCACTACCGCCACGCTCAACGGCCAGGTTCTAATTCCCGAGCTATCGTTGCATGACAGGCACGGCGACATCATCCCGGCGGATTATGAGCTTGCAGACGTGGCTCCTGAAACATGCACGGTCTACTTCCAGTACGGCACGACTTCTGGCGTCTATCCCCTCTCTACCCCGCCGGTCGCCAATCCACACAGTTCGACTATAAGATCGGTATCCAGGGCTGTGGGGGACCTCACGCCCTGTACTACCTATTTTGCGCGCATTGTCATACATTGCTCCTTTTCCCTTATACAGCGCCAGAGCCCGCTGGAATCCCTGTTTGCACTGGCTTCGACGGATTCCTGGTCAGCCTTCCCGCGCGGCCTTGGTTTCGGCTTTAGCGGCATCCCGGCAAGGGGCAGTCATTATACAGTTGCTGAGTGCACCGCGCCTGGCAACGAGATATCATTTACCACCCTGGGCTGCCAGGTGGGCAATGTCCACTCATCTCTGGCCACCGGCGGCGTGGGCCAGGGCGGCGTGCCCACCAATTTATCCAACATAGTTACCTCCGCCGCCACGATTTCCAATACAAAAGTGTCGCCGGGTGAGCAGGTGGACGTCATCGCAACCCTTATCAATAAGGGCAATGCCAACGGCGCTCTCAAAATCAACCTTTATGTAAACGACGAGCTGGCCGATTCCAGGGGCGTTACTCTGTCCGCCGGCGAGAGCGCACCCGTTCATTTTTATGTCACGCGCAATGAGCCGGGCACCTATACGGTCAGGGTGGGCAACATTCCAGCCGGCAGCTTTACCGTGGATCTTTTCAGCAACAACGATATCCTGATCTACGGCGTCATCGCTGTCTTCACGCTGGGCATCGTAGGTGTCATCATCCTGCTGTCAAGGAGGCGTCGGGCCTGACGCAAGCCTGCAAAAGCCAGGGGGCGCATCCTGGGATGCGCCCCCTTTTCATTTACGTTCCCGGCGTGAGCTACTGGCCGAGGAAGAGGTTCTTGGGATTGGTGACCATCATGGTCGTTATCTGCTCGTCTGTCACGCCCTGCGCTTTAAGGGCAGGCAGTATATCCTTGGATATGTGGTCTATCCTCCAGTCCTTGAACAGGCCCATGGCCGCTTCAGGCACTGCAATGGGCCGTCCCACCCAGTAGTTGACCGTATCATGCGAAAGCTCCAGCTGGTTGGCGAAGCCCTCTTTGCACAGCTGGGCAATGTTCGAAACGGTGACATCATCCGGCACGCCGTAAAGAGGCGTCAGTCCAATGCGGTCGAAGGCGACCTTGGTGCCTTTGGCCAGTATGGCCCGGTGGTAGGCGATATCCCGCGAGTTGTTGACATGACCGATCTGAATTTTCTTGGGGTCTGCGCCCTGGCTGATAAGGAATTCAGCCTGCTCCGGGCCGCCCGTGGGGCCCTCTGTGTGGGTCACAATAGGCACGCCGGTGGCCTTCTGGGCGATGGCCGCCGCCTTGTGCACGGCCTGCTCGTACTCGGTCATTTCGCCGCTGGAGCCCACTTTGATGGCGCCGGCCTTAACTCCGGTGTTGCCGATGCCCACGGTGATCTCCTTGATAAACAGCTCGGAAATCATCTTGGAGAGGTCCGTGCCAAATATCGTCCTGGTCTTCCAGTAGGCTGGTGAGCCTTCCTTTTCCGTGTAGAGGCCGGTGGTGCAGATTATGTTGATGCCCGTCCTCTTTGAAAGCTCGGCGTAAAGTACGGGGTCGCGCCCGCCGGTATCATTGGGCGTGGGATCGATGACGCTCTTGATGCCGTTGGCCTTGAGCGTGTCGCATACCTTGAGGCCAACCTGCAGTGCGGCCTCGCGGTCGTAGGGCGCTACGGTCGCATCTGCGAACCAACCGGGGTAAGCGAAGGCAAAGTGTTCATGTACCAGCGTGACCCCTAGCTGGTCGGGTGAAATAGGCCCCAGCGCCGAGTTGATCATGCCGGGCGGCGTGGGGGGCAGCGGCGGGGCCGCCGCCGTTTGCTGGGCCGGCGGAGTCGTGGTAGCCGCAGGGGCTGCAGGCGTACAGGCCGCTACTGCCAGCGTAAGTATTAGGATAAGGGAAAAGAATGCTGCCGTAAGGAATCCTGTTGACCGATGCATAGACACCTCCTCTGCCTGAATTATGGCCCATTATAACACCTTTTTTACCACGGTTAAGCGTGGGAAAATGCCACTTTATAACTTCTCAGGCCACCGCAGGCAGGGCGCTGCATCGTTTGATCGGCGCCGCTTTCAATATGGGGAATGCGTTGTGCCCTGTTGACTGCCGCATATATAATGGTCGCGGCTATAAAATAAACCGCAGAGCAAGGCGGCAGGAGGTTGATGATGTTCAGACCATCTCATGTTTTCACCATCCTGATTATTGCAGTAGTCATTGCTGCTGTGCTGATATCCTGCGCCGCCCCGGCCGCCAAGCAGTCGGAGCCGGGCAGCGGCCTGGAAGGGTTCATTTCCTCCCTGCAGAAGGGCGGCTTCACGCTCAAACCTGTACCGTTCATACCCGTTGACCTGATCAGGCTGTACGAGTCCGGCAGGCTGGCCAACGCGGCAGGCAATAATGCCGGTGCGCCTTACAGGGCGGTATTCGCCGCCGGGCCAGAGAACCTTCAAATGTCGGATATAAAACAGCTGTCCAACGCCGACGTATGGGAGAAGATGGAGACGCAACTGTACGGGATACATACATTGATACAGGGCTGGCAGCTTAACCCGGATGAGGCTCTTGTCATCGTGGGCAGGACGCCCCCGCAATGCGCCTACTTCAGCTACTGCGGCTTCGTCTTCTACAAGTATTATGAAAAGGAGCAGGGACGCAAATGGGTCTGGGCCAGCTTCAACGATCCGCTGAACAACCTCACTATCAAGACACTGGGCACGCGTGGCGGGAAAAAAGGCAACCCCTTCGACCAGGATGTCATCATTGTCATCACTGCCGACCGGGGCACCGACAAGCAGGTGCGTAATGCCGCCGCCGCGGCGGGATACTCCAGGGATATCATCAATACCTACGTTGTCCCGGGCTCGCTGCTGAAGCTGGGCACCGGGCCCGACTGTGACAGTATTGTCTTCGGCCAGCGCATGGCGCTCTTCGCCGACGAGAACAAAGGCCAGGAATATGTTAATACGATTTCAGTCGCTATCAAGGTTACACCCACCGCGCAGGGCAAGCCCGACCCGTTCCCCGCGCCCGAGGTGCGCGTGAGGGGCACGGGCAAAACAGAGGTGGGCCTGCAGCCGGCGCTGGACGAGCTGCGCCGGGCCATACTGGCTAAATACAGCAGCCTGGCAGCCAGCGAGCTGGAGACGCACCAGTGGCTGTCCGAGTCTTATGACGCCATCCAGAGGGGCGAATACGTCGCAGGAGAAAGCCGCGACACCGTCTACCTGCGTTCCAGCACTTTCACGCTGGGTGATGCTGCAGATGAGTTCGCCGTCGCCTACGGCGTCAACCATGCCGCCAGCGGCAAGGCCACCTACTCCAACTGCTCCTTCTACGGCGAGGCAGGATGGAACGGCGTGGCCGGCATTTATAGCCCCGATTTAACAGGCAGCGCCGATGCCTTTCTGCCGGGCAACCCACTGGCCAAATATCTATACGTCTGCAAGTTTGCCCGCACCTGCAACGGCGAAAAGACCTGCGTGGCGGTGGCGACCGGCCCTGTGGCCCACGGCGTTAAGCTGGACGAGCCGGCCTTCATCGGCTTCCGCGCCTACATGGAACCGTCCACGCGGGTCGGGCCGGCATATTCTGAGCTTCTTTACGACCGCGTAATCAAGTTTAGCCCGCGCTGAAACTACATTGTCTAAACGCAAAATAAATACCGGCCCCTTCGAAGGGGCCGGTACCTTTAAACTCAATCTTGCCCTCGGGCAGCCTTACATCTTTACGCGTTCGCCGAAGCCTACGCTCAGCAGCACCTTGATGGCTGCAATGAGCGCCACGGGCGACATCAGGGCGGCGAAGTACACCAGTATGCTGGCGGCTATCTTGCCGATGCCCAGGAAGGTGATGGGTGCAAAGGCCGCTGTCATGGCCAGCAGCGCGATGGTGGCCAGCAGCAGCGTGTTGATCTGGGCGCTGTCCTTGACCATTATCACGTGTAGGACGCCGATGATCACGCCGATGATCACCAGGGTGATGCCCACCGCGGCGTTCTCAGGGAGCAGCAGGCCTCCCACCACGGCCAGAAGCAGCCCGATGCAGAACAGGATGAAACTGATGAGTCCCCATGCTTTCATTGTTCAACTCCTCCTTTATTAATGCGCCATACTCTATCAAGGCCTGTTTGCAAAATATATACGTAGAATTACTTACTTCCACGGGCGGAGGGTACTAAATCCCGCCCCCAACCGTTGCCGTCACCGGATAAAAAACAATAGAATATTAATGGGCTTAGTGGCGGGAAAAAGCATGATAAATCGTGTATCTATCGCATTTATTTTAATGGTTGCTCTTACGGCTGTTATGCTGCAGCCAGGCTGCAGCCCCAACCCATTGCCGGGAGGCATCAAATCGTATTCCGGGGTTGAGAAGGGACAGGAGGAGCCGGTGCCCTCAGCACCGCCTCCCGCCAGCCCGGCCCCGGCTCAGCAGGACAACACCAATGAGCGGCATATCGTGGTAACCCAGGCCAACAGCGTCTTCTCCATCGGCGTGCCGGCCGGATACCGCGAGGAGCGGCAGGTGGCGGCGGAGAAACCGGTCAATTTCTGGTTCGAATACCTTACGCCGGATGTCACGCTGGAGATTAACGGCGCGGCAGTGGAGATACCGGCCTCCAGCTACCGCAATCCAAAGCTGGGCTACACAGCCGGCGTGATGTCCTTCAGCTATGTGATCAAGAACCCCACAACCCAGCCAATTTCCTATAACCTGCACATGGAGCCGGCTGTGGCCGGCCAGTCGGTCCCGGCGGTTACCAGGGAAAAATGGGTGGCGCCTTAGATTAAAAGAGTGCCTGTGCTACAATTCCTTTAAAGACCAGGGAGGTTAGCGGATATGATTGCAGTAGGTGAACGTGCTCCTGATTTCGTGCTGAAGGACCAGGACGGCAAGGACTTCAAGCTCTCCTCTTTCAAGGGCAAGCGGGTGCTGCTTTCATTCAGGCCACTGGCCTGGACGCCGGTCTGCACCGACCAGATGTCGGGGCTCGAGCAGAATTTCGACCGCTTCAAGGCTTTGAACACGGTCGCTGTCGGCATAGGTGTCGATTCATCCGCCTCCAACAAGGCCTGGGCCAAATCCCAGAATATCCAGAAGACCAGGTTGCTGGCGGATTTCTGGCCGCACGGAGAAGTCGCCAGCCTCTATGGCCTTTTCCGCCAGCAGGACGGCTTCTCCGAGCGCGCCAACGTAGTGGTTGACGAGGACCAGGTCATAGTATTCGCCAAGCTCTACCCCATCCAGGAGCTGCCCGAGCCGGATGAGATAATCAAGTTCCTGCAAGGCCGGGAAAAATAACGTAAAACGGGCGGCTGACCCGGGCTCTGCCGGGGGCTGCCTGACCATAAAGCAAAAGGGGGTACATGGAAATGTCTCAACAGGCAGGAAATATCGATCTCGCTAAATTGTTTCAGTCGGTAACCGGCACGCTGGCCAAGAACAGGGATAACCTGAATGAAGCCGACACCAACAACCATGACCATGGCGACAACATGGTTGACACATTTGAGGTTATCACCCAGGCTATGAAGGAGAAGAAGGGCGCCGATCCCGCCGACCAGCTGGCCTACGCCAGCGAGATACTGCGGCAGCGCAAGAGCGGCTCGGCGCAGCTGTACGCCAAGGGGCTTTCACAGGCTGCGCAGGAGTTCCAGGGGCAGCCGATAAACTCAGGCAACGCCATGACGCTTATCCAGACGCTGCTGGGAGGGGGAGAGGCGCCCGCTCAGCAGCAACAGCAGGGCGGCCTGGGCAATATCCTGGGCTCGCTTCTGGGCGGCGCACAGCAGGCCCCGGCCCAGCAGTCCGGCGGAGGGCTGGATATGGGCGACATCCTCAACGCCGGAATGGCCTTCATGAGCACCAAGCAACGCGGCGGAAGCAACCTGGAGGGAATCGTGAACGCCCTTGTATCCGGCAGCGCCATGGGCGGCTCTTACCGCTCGCAGTCAGGGTCCCTGGTCGCCGGTGCGCTGATGCAGGCCGTGCAAGGCATGCTCAGCAAGAAATAACGCACCCCAGGCTATTTAGCAGGATAAGTGCCTTCGACCCGTATGCACAAATTAAAGGCAAGCGGGTTGGCATAAGAGTCATATAATCTTATCCAGCTGTCAGCCTGGTTCCCATACTCGGAAATAAAGGACCGGGTGCTGGCGTCCTTGCTGTTGATTCTCTCATATGCCAGGGCCAGGTAATGATACTGTGGAGATTTGTTCTGCTGGTACATGTTGCTCTCGGTCAATATCTCCACGGTAAAATCCCCTTTGACTGTCACGTCCCCGACATCGATGCTTTTCCACACCGCCCCCGGTATATCCGCTGACGGATCGCCTTTAAACATGCTCCATGGCAATAACTTGTCCCAGACCTTTTTGCCGTTGTCATCGAATATTCTTACTACGAAATGGTACTTATCGTAGTCGTCAGCAATGCCGGTGTCGTTGGCGGCTGCGGCAATATTAATCTTCTGGATGGTAAAGGGAAGGGCAGTAGGAGAAAAGCTTGTCGCCAGTCCCCAGCCCGGCTGGCTCAGGCGGTCGGTATCTTCCATGGTATCGTAATACCAGGTTGTGCCTATCTTGTAGTACAGGTAGGACATGCTGGCGTAGCTCTTTATGATGCAGACCATGCCCTCCCTGTTTGGCAGGATCAGCAGCGGGCTCTTAACCGGTATGCCCGTGTTGCGGGAAGCGTTGAACGACCTGGTGGCGCTGGCAGCGTAGCCCGCTGAAGCCGTAACTGCCGACTCGGGCAGCTTGGCATACGTGTGCCAGACGGCGATCTGCTCGGACAGATAGCTATCACTGGAGTCATCCAGATTATCATTTTTCAGCGTTACCGTGACCGGCGCACTGGCTGCCTTGCCTGTATCGGGGGTCGTTGTAGCCGGCTGCTGTGTCGGCGTATTGACAGCCTCGGATTCCGGCTTCACTTCTATGGTGACAGACTTGCTGCCGCCATTAGGCAGGGTCAGTACGTAAGTCGTGGTTACCCTGGGTACTACAACGGCCCTGCCTGCCGGTATCACATAGCCGATGCCGTTGTTGATATTGACGCCGTTGGTTCCTGTAGCCTCCCATTCCAGCGTGACAGCCTGCCCGGCCTTAATCGATGTGGGTGAGGCATTAAAGTAATTGATGACGGCAGGGCTGCCGCATGACAGGGACGTGCCCGAGATCAGGACAAGAGCTGCGAAACAAACAGTATATAATACTGACAACCGTATCCTGTATTTCATCCTCTATCACCCGGGGGTTAATTATACCTCATAACCCTGCCAGCTTTGTAAATCCGCAGAGTCAACCGGCTCAAAAACCTGTATAATATGACACGGTGTGATTTTTACACCGGAGGCATCTTCTTACTTGCAAAACAACGAAATATAGAGAGGAGTTTTCATGATCAAATCAAGACTGTGTGATATGGTAGAGATCAAGTATCCCATAATCCAGGCCGGCATGGGCCCGTTCAGCAACAACAACCTCTGTGTTGCCTCGGCCAACGCTGGCGTCCTGGGACTGCTTTCCACCAGCGGCGTTTTCAACAAGAAAACGCAGCCCTGGGTATACAAGGCCTTTGTGGAGACGGCGGAGGCCAACTTCGACGACGATATGGCCACCGTGCTGGAGAAGGTCCTCAAACGGACCTACAGGCTGGTTAAGGACAAGGGCGGCATCTTCGGCATCAACGTGATGGTGTCGACCGAGGTCGTCGAGAACTCCCGCGTCATGATCGACACGGCCATCAGGGTGCGCGAGGAGAATCCCGACATGAAGAAGCACTTCAAGGTCATCTTCACCTCGGCCGGCGACCCCATGGGATGGAAGGACAAGATAAAGGGGGCGGGCTTCACCTGGATGCACGTCGTACCCTCGGTCAAGGGCGCAATACGCTGCAAGAAGGCCGGCGTTGACGTGATCGTGGCCTCGGGCCATGAGGGCGGCTTCCACACTTCATGGGAGCCGGTCCACTCCATGATACTGCTTCCGGCGGTGGTGGAGACGGTGTCCGACAAGGACACGCTGGTCTGCGGTGCGGGCGGGTTCTGCGACGGCAAGACGCTGGCGGCCGCGCTGGTCATGGGCGCCGACGGCGCCCAGATGGGCACCCGCTTCCTGGCAACGCAGGAGAGCGATTTCCACCAGATCTGGAAGGAGGGCGTTGTCGAGGCGGGCGACAGGGCGACGCTGGTAGCCCGCGGTTTTGTGGGCCCGGCCCGCTGGCTTAAAACGCCGCGCAGTCAGGAGCACGCCAAGAACACGCTGCAGAAATCTCCTGGCGTCTTCCTGGGCACCCCCGATGACTACACCACCATCGACATGTCGCTCATCAACTTTGAGATAGAGTCCATCAAATCCACCTTCGAAGGAAATAAGGAAAAGGCACTCATGGCTGCCGGCGAGGCGGCTCAGCGCATCAAGGACATGCCCAAGGTCGCCGATATGGTGCAGGAGATCGTCAAGGAAACCGAAGACATCCTGCGTAACAAGGTGCCCAGGATGCTGGCCTGAACGGTCAGCCAAACTGATAAATAAAGAAAGCCGATGCCTCTTGCATCGGCTTTCTTTGTTGCAGAGGATTTACCTTAAGGGCCCGGAGGGGGCGGTGAGGGCGGTGCGGGGTGCGGCCCGGGCGCTGGCGGGGTCGGGTGCGGCGAATACCATGTATGAGAATAATAGGTATAGGGATAGCCATAGGTATAAACGTACGGATAGCTCCGGTAGATGACTGTGGGCTCGGAGTAGGTGGTGTACGTATTCTTTTGCTGCAGCTGGGACTGCGCCTGGGAGAGCGACTGCTGCGCCGAGTTCAGCTGCTGCTGGGTCGAGGAGAGCTGCTGCTGGGTCGAGCTCAGCTGGTTGCCCAGCGAATTGACCTGGTTCTGCAGGTAGTTAACCTGCTCGGCGCTTGCATAGGACCCGCAGCCCGCGGCCGTCACCGTCACTATCAGCACTAAAGCCAGCATGACCATCAGGGATACTTTCTTCATTTTTTTCACCTCCTTTTTAAGGTTCTTGTAATCAGTATAGAGACACATTTTGGCCGCTGCTTGACTGCTCGCTGATAAATGCCTGATATGGGACTGACAGTTCTCTGATGCACAAATCGTGCTATGATTTTTCGCGGGCAGTTAAACTGAGGAGGCCGCCATGAAGAAGATCACCGACAACGTTTTCGTCGAGACAGGGTTCCGGGGCTGCAACGTGGGCTTCGTGGCCACCACGCAGGGGGTGGTGATGATCGATACCCCGCAGCTCCCGCGTGAGGCCGTCAAATGGCGGGATGAGGTGGCAAAATACGGCCGGGTGCGCTACATCATAAACACGGAGCCGCACGGCGACCATTACACCGGCAATTACTTCTTCGACGGCACAGTGGTGGCGCACGAAGGCACCAGGGAAATCATCAAGAATTCTTCGCTTGCACAGCTGCGCGATTTCCTTAAGCAGGACGACCCGCAGAGCCTTGCCCTCATCGACGGATTCAAGTACCGGCCCCCGGACATTACCCTGTCCGAGCGGCTGACCATATACTGCGGGGGCCACACCTTCCGGTTGATCAACATGCCCGGCCATACTGCTTACCAGCTGGCCGTCTTCATCCCCGAGGAGCGGGTTATCTTCACCTCGGACAACGTGGTCGGCAGGGTGCAGGCCTGGCTGCACCAGGCCCTGCCCGACCAGTGGCTGGAGTCGCTCAAGCGGCTGCAGGAGCTCGACGCCGATACGCTGGTCCCCGGCCACGGCTCGGTCGTCGGCCCCGACTACCTGCCGGAGATGGCTGACTTCATCCGTGCCTGGGTGGCTGCCGTGCAGGCGGCCGTCGACCAGGGGATGAGCCTGGAGGAGGCGCAGGAAAAGGTCTCTCTGCTGGACAGGTACCCCGTGGGAGGGGCCTACGAGGCCATGGGCAAAATGATACAGCGCATGAACGTGGCGCGCCTTTACGAGCTGCTCAAAAAGTAAAAAACTGGAGAGACGGCTCTCAGGGTCTTGCCAAGCGAGGGGACAAAAGGCATAATCTGATAAAAAAAGGGGGCAGAAATGAGCTGGTATATAGCTGTTTTAAAAAAGTACGCTGTCTTTAGCGGCAGGGCGCGGCGCAAAGAGTTCTGGATGTTCGTTTTATTCAATGTGATTTTTGCCCTTGTAGCTGCCGTCCTGGACAATATCCTGGGGATCGCCATTAAAAATGTCGGCTACGGTCCTATTTATATTGTTTACGCTCTGGCGGTATTAGTGCCCGCTCTGGCTGTCGCAGTAAGGCGCCTGCATGATGTGAACTGGAGCGGCTGGTATATCTTGTTGGGGTTGATACCTGTGGTTGGCGCAATCATACTGATAGTCAAGTACTGTACGGCCGGGACGCCAGGCGACAACAAATACGGGCCAAATCCCAAGTCGGCTTGATTTAACCGGCAGCGTCGCCGCTGCCGCCGGCCTTGCTCTCAGCCTGCGTCTGCCGGGCTGTTTTAAGCTCCTTGATTGCATGCTCCAATATGATTACAAATATGGCGATTCCCATGCCGTTGGCCACCATCATTGCCGGTATCGCCGTATAGACAACCTGCAGCGCATCATCGAAAGGACGGGCGATCAAGAGCGCCAGAACGCCGTGAAGCACCTCGACGAAGATGGCTGCCAGTATGGCGTAACCGATGCTGATGAGCTTTTTCTTGTTTATGAGGTAGATCAGTCCGCCGACCACGCCTGCCAGTATGGTGGCCAGTCCGCATGGTATGGCGGTGAACCCGCCCATGAAGTAGCGTTGCACGCCGCCTATAAGGCCAGCTCCCAGTCCGACCAGCGGGCCGGCCACAAGGCCGGCCACCAGCGGGCCGAGGTCCCTGATGCTGCTTATGGCCCCGCCGGGCAGCTCTATGCCCGTGTATGTCCCGAAGATGGAAAATGCGCCGAAGAGCGCCGCCAATAAGAGCAGGTCGTGCCGGCTGGCCGTCCTCAGCAGCGCCCTGCGGACGGATTCAATGTGGACGATGAGTTCAGCAAAGACATATATAAATACTTCTGTGGTGGCAAAAAGGCCCAAAATATTATGTATCACTTTGTTTACTTCCTGTATAGTTTGATTCCGGAACGCCGGCCAGCTTCCATTTTACTGTCACTCTTGCCGCCCGTGCAAAAGTTGGCTGCACGTCATCACGACCCCGATAGAATCGGGGGTGATGTAATCGGAGCGGCAATCTCCTTTCCATACGCCATTGCGAGGAGCCCGGAGGGCGACGCGGCAATCTCCTTTCCATACGCCATTGCGAGGAGCCCGGAGGGCGACGTGGCAATCTCCTTTCTACACGCCATTGCGAGGAGCCCGGAGGGCGACGTGGCAATCTCCTTTCCGCACGCCATTGCGAGGAGCCCGGAGGGCGACGTGGCAATCTCCTTTCCACACGCCATTGCGAGGAGCCCGGAGGGCGACGCGGCAATCTCCTTTCCACACGCCATTGCGAGGAGCCCGGAGGGCGACGTGGCAATCTCCTGATCGAAGGCTACTCTTGTGCCCCAACTCTTTTCGCCTTGGTGAAGCCCATGTCCGAGCAGCCCTTTATCTGCGGTAGTGCCATCGCAAGGTAAACAGCCAACCGTTCCTTTCTTATATTGAAACTGTTCCAACCAGAGTCAGGCGACATAGTAGCCGACAATTACGTAGGCAAAGGTGGCAATGAATCCAACGATACACCAGAGCCAGGCCCACCTGAAATACCTTCGATCTGACTTCCTGCCAAATATGAGGCCGTAAACGACTCCTACGGCAAACCCATTGCTGACCAGTGCACCCAGTAATATCAGGATAACCATTCTGACCGTTTCGGACATCTTGCTCTCCCCGGGGAACGCTGCGCATTATTTGAGAGCCAGCCTCATAAATCACCTGCGCCCCTTATCGTTAATCGTGGTCTTGATCTCACGGAATAAATCCATGGCGCCGGACATTGTTTTTTGTATGATGCTCAAGGTGGCTATGCCTATTCCCTGCTCCATGTCTCCAAAGACCAGCAGCTTATCGCCGGTCTTAATGCCGAAATCCCGCCTGGCATCCGCAGGAATGACAATCTGCCCCCGTTCGCTCACCGTAACCGATCCATAAAATCTCTTGCCTTCAGGTGCTTCCATATTTTATACCTCTGTCATGATTTACATGATATATCTTATTTACAAGATTAATCATACCAATTGGGGCGCTGGCTGTCAAGTTGACTGCAAAATCCGGCATGCGCTGCTTGAAGGTATTTGCCTGTTCTGCAGCCGTGCTGTTAAACTGACGTACCCTGAACTATCACGGAAGCGCGAAATGGATTTGGGCGGCACGATTCCCATTCTACGTGCAGAACTGCTGCGCCTTATCCGCATTGACACCCGGAATCCGGTATCGGCATCCGGCCGCCTGTTTTTATATATGGTTTAAGAAGGAGGGCAGAACAATGGCAAAAGTAAGGCTCTGTTTGACTGTACTTGTCGTGGTTGCAGCGGCAATGATGCTGGGGGCGTGTTCCAAGGCTGCCACCACTCCCACTACTCCAACCACACCCGCTGCTCCCGCTACCACCACTACACCGACTACGCCCGACACGCGTTCTGCCCCGCCTATCGGCGGCGGCTGCAAGTATGTGGAGGTACCGGGCATCGCCAGAATTACATCGGTGGAGACGGCTCCCTCCGGGGAGTATAACTGCAAGGATGCCGTCAAGGTCACCTTCGATTTCATTCCCAACGATCCGGCCGCCGCCAGCAGCTTCCGCTTCCCCAAGTGGCCAGGCACATTCACGGTTGGCGCCGGCATGAACCCTCCCAGGGCCTGGGTGCTGGAGCGGGGCCTGACGGTGGGCAGCGAGCATGCCTGCATAAGGTCTGAAATTACTGCGGGGCCATGCACCCCGGTAGGGTTCCGCCTGACCGATATCAACATGGAAGGATGGGACAAATACTGCTGGGAGAAATGAGCAAGGAGCGGAATATATGAGTAATCCGGCTGTAAAATCGACCGGCTGTTGCGAGCCGTTTGATCCTGTGCCCTGGCAGGACAGGGAGATCACCTGGCAGGACAAAATTTTCATCAAAGACCATGTTACCAGCTTTTTACACATACCCCTGAACATGGGACAAAAGGTCGTTAAAAACATGGAGCTTATTCAAAAGGCCAATGCCGGGGCGCCCTACCAGTTGATGCTGACCGACGAGAAATCCATGTGGGGGGCGGACATTTATATAGATGTTTCCAAGGAGGTCCCCGGCGCACAGATGGTCACGCTTTCCGGCAGTTACCTGACCAAAGTTTTTGAGGGGCCGTATAACCATGCCGGCAAATGGGCGGTGGAAATGGCCGAATACGTCAAAAACAAGGGAAAGAGCCTGAAGAAGCTTTATTTCTCTTACACCACCTGCCCGAAGTGCGCTAAAGCCTACGGTAAAAATTACGTGGTGCTTTTTGCGCAGGTAAATTAAAATTGTCTCCGGCATCAGCTACCCTTATACATACTAATAAAAGAAATGAGCACGCCGGTAATAGCAGCCATCATAGCCATCAATATATGCCTGTTTTATTACATTGTCAGCGAGATCATGCTCACTGCCCGCACCAGGCGGGAAAAAACGGCCGACAGGGGTACGCAGCGGCTGGTCTGGATACTCCTGGCAATCTGCTTCATCCTGGCGTGGGTCCCAGTGATACTGGACCTCGGCCGCCTGCTCCTGCTGGGTCACTGGCTGACATGGGTTGGTGTGGCCGTGATGGTCTGCGGCATCGTCTTCCGCCAGTATTCCATTTCAGTGCTGGGGAAGTACTTTACCGGCCAGGTGCAGATTCAGGTGGGGCATGAGCTGATACGCGCCGGCCCCTACCGTTACATCCGTCATCCGTCCTATCTTGGAATCCTCGTCATAGCCCTGGGACTGGGTATTGCTCTGTCCAACTGGATCTCCATCCTGTTATGCCTGGTGCTGCCTTCCATCGGGATAGTGCGCAGGATAAAGGTGGAGGAGAAGGAGATGGAGAAGCACTTCGGCATGCAGTACCGGGACTATCGCAGGAGCACCCGGGCCATCATCCCCTATATATATTGAGCAGAACTCGCCGTAAGGAGGCCAAATTGAAAGGCTGGAAGGAAGAAGAGATCAGAAACACGGACCTGATGGCGCCCTGCGGGCTGTACTGCGGCGCCTGCGGGATTTACATTGCCACCAGGAACGGTAACGAGAAATTCCGCACGGTCATGGCCAACCTTTACCAAACCAAACCGGAGGAGACGGAATGCTTCGGCTGCATGCAGCCTGATCCCCCCAAAAAGCTCTACGGCTACTGCCAGACATGCCAGATCAGGGACTGCGTCAAATCGAAGGGGTTCTACTCCTGCCACCAGTGCCGGGAATGGCCCTGCGCCCTGATTCAGAATTTCTCCCTTGCCACCGGACTGCGGGTAATGAAACGGACCATACCCGTATGGCGGGCAAAGGTGGCCGAACACGGCGATGAGGAAGGCAACGTGGAGTGGGTACGGTCGGAATTAGAGCGGTATCACTGCCCGTCGTGCGGAGAGCCGCTTTTTAGAGGCGCGCAGCGCTGCCGGGCCTGCAAAAGTTCGGTAGCGGATGAGCTGGACGGGTCCTTGTAAGCGAACGCAGCAGGAGGGCACGTTATAGTTAAGCAGATGAGAACTGAAGCCATTGCAAAGTCGACGCCTGGAAAGCTCTTTATGCGGCTGCTGGCTTCTGCCATGGAGAGCCGTTTCCGCTACAGGTTCTTCAGCCCGTTGAGCATCCTGGAAGGTGTCGACAACCTGGCCGGTCGCGCCGTCCTGGAGGTCGGATGCGGCACCGGGTACTTTACACTGCCGGCAGCTAATTTGATTGGTGACCGGGGGCTGCTGACCTCTATTGATGTCCTGGCCGAGTCAGTCGACCTGGTGAGTAGAAAAGTGCAGTCATCCGGCTTAGAGAACGTGCGCATTGTCAGGGCTGACGCCCTCAGCACTGGCCTGGACAATGCGGCCTTCGATACGGTCCTGTTATTTGGAGTGATACCGGCCCCCATGCTGCCGCTGAGCCGTCTGCTTCCCGAAATGCACCGCGTCCTCAAGCCGGGCGGCACCCTGGCGGTCTGGCCCCCCGTCCCGGGTTGGCTGCCGGGCTCGATTGTCAGGTCCGGGCTGTTCACGTTCTCACTCAAGCGCAACAGTGTCTACAACTTCAAATGCCTGTGAGCGCACATACACAATGCTATAATAGCGTCACACTTCAGGGCGACTAATTCCGAAATACTACTAGAGGGGAGAATCTTGCCGTGAACACAAATATAAATTGCTCCAAATGTAAAAAAACTGTTTGCTACAGCAAGTATTATATGAACGGGCCGGAAAACTGCCCGACGAAGACCGAGGCAGAGGTAATCGAAAGGGCGGTTAACGAATATGAAAAGCCGGAGCAAAAGGAATTTGCACGCCAGGCATCGATTCAGGAATTTGAGAACTACATGAATATGCCGGAAGGACTGATGTCCCGTAATCCCAGGGTGGAGGAGGTGATTCAGTTCGCAAAAAAGATGGGCTACCGGAAACTGGGAGTCGCCTTCTGCGTCGGCCTCAAAAATGAGGCGGATATATTTGCCGAAATACTGGAAAATCGCGGCTTTGATGTGGTTTTCGTCTGCTGTAAGGTGGGTGGCATCCCCAAGGAAAGAATTGGAATTAAAGATGAGCAGAAGATTGCCCACACATTCAATATGCCTGACCTGTGGGAGACGATGTGCAACCCGATTGCGCAGGCCGAAATATTAAATAAATCGGAAGTGGATTTTAACGTGGCTGTGGGACTGTGTGTTGGGCATGATTCGCTGTTTTTTAAATATGCCAGGGCGCCGGTAACAGTGCTCATTGCCAAAGACAGGGTCCTCGGACATAACCCCGCTGCCGCTCTATACCAGTCAAACGCCTACTACAGGCGGCTGATCCGCAAAGAGCCATTTGAGAACAGGCTGCCTTCAGCTTCTGATTAAGATATCGTCAGCCCTCGGGCACGGCGGGGCCGGCCCGCCGCTTAATCCGCATGCCGAACAGGAAGCGCGTCACGTTCGTCTGCTTAACCACGAACTGGTACAGTAGCAATATTATTGCGAACGATATAGCTATTATCAGAAAATACGTGGCAGGCGCCGGGATGTCCCACTGGATGACATAGAATCCGACGCCGACGATGACCGTTTGATGCATGACATAGAAAGGCAGCACCGCTCGTTGGCATAAGACAGGAAACGGTTGGAAAAAGAAAGAAATTTCCTGGCCATGCCCAGAAAGGCCACCATCCAGAAACAGCACAGCTAGACAGCGAAAAACTCCATGTCGCCCACCAGGTTTTTCTCCGCACCGAGCATCGGCATCTGCCACAGGTCGGCAAAGTCATTAAACAGCTGGACCGTGAAGTAATGCTGGCTGTTTTTCAGGTGCCAGGGCCAGTAGACGAAGAACATTCCGCAGTGGAAGACGAATACCACCAGCATCGTGACAACCCGCACCCAGTCCAGGTCAAAGCGTCTTCCGTGCCTGTCCACAGCCGGGTATTATACATAAAAAGCGCTGCGGTATTGAAGGGCCGTTGTATAATTATCTGGCTTAAGTGTAATAAAAAGGTGGAGGCTGCTATGAAAAACATTATTCGGCACGGGCATCTGGCTCTCCTTGTCTTGCTCATCCTGGCCTGTTCAATTCCTGCCTGCGCGGGCGCAGCACCGCAAACCATCAGCCTGCAGGAGGCGCAGCAGATCGCCTTTGATGCCGCGGTCTACGGCTTCCCGCTGGTCGTGATGGACCTCACCCGGCAGGTCATGACGGCGGTCCCCGCGCCCAGTCAGCTCGGATCACCGGCCAACCAGTTCGGCAACAAGAGGGTGTTCCCGGATGCAACCTTCACCAACGTGGTGAACCCCAATGCCGATACGCTATATTCGTCAGCCTGGATCGACACCGCTAAAGAGCCCATCATCCTCTCGGTGCCGGATACCCACGGCCGCTACTACCTGATGCCCATGTTCAACTGCTGGACGGACTGCTTTGCCTCGCCCGGCTCGCGCACCACCGGCACCGGCGCCGGCAGCTTTGCCATCACCGGCCCGGGCTGGAGCGGCAAGTTGCCTGACGGCCTGGCCGAGATGAAGTCTTCCACCCGCTGGGTCTGGATTGTCGGCCGCATCGCCTGTACGGGGCAGGCCGACTACGATAACGTCTGGAAGCTTCAGGACCAGCTCAAGCTGACGCCGCTCTCCGCCTGGGGCACCAGCTACGTGCCGCCGGCCAGCGTGCCGGTCGATCCCAACGTCAACGCTAAGGTGGCTCCGCTCGCCCAGTTGCTGGCCATGGATGCAGCCGGCTTTTTCAACAATGCCTGCTCGTTGATGGTTGAAAACCCTCCCTATGCAGCGGATGCCCCCATACTGGCCCTCATGGCGAAGATAGGCATCAAGCCCGGGGCCGACTACAAGTCGTACTTTGCCGGGCTGGATGATGGCCTTAAGTCGGCCATTCAGGCCGGCTATCAGTCCGCCCTGGCCCAGATTCCTGCGTCGGATATGGGGACTCCCAAGAACGGGTGGCAGCTCACTTACGCCACCGGCAACTACGGCACGAACTATGCGGTGAGGGCTGCCATAGCCTACCGTGGATTGGGCGCCAATCTTGTTGACGATGCTTTCTATGCCTCAGCTTTAACCACCGGCGACGGCGCAAAGTTGTCCAGCGACAACAAGTATGTGCTCCATTTCGGCAAGGATGAGGTACCGCCAGTCAGCGGCTTCTGGTCGCTCTCCATGTACAACGACAAGATTATGTTCGTGGCCAATCCCATCAACAGGTACAGCCTGGGCTCGTTGAGCGACCCGCCGCTGGTCAAGAACCCCGACGGTTCGCTTGACATCTACATACAGCGCGATGCTCCTGATTCTGCCGTGACGCCCAACTGGCTGCCCGCCCCGGCCAGCGGCAACTTCCAGATGACGCTGCGCCTGTACTGGCCGCAGCAGCCGGTGCTGGACAAGAAGTGGGTACCGCCGGCGGTGCAGCTGGTTAAATAGAGTCAGGGGCAAAGCATAGATATATGCCGCAATTCACCCGCCCAGCGGTTTGCCTGTTATAGCATAATAGATTGTGGATGCGATCAATGGTACCAGCGGCAGTAATAAAACTCCTGCCAGTATTGCCAGAACTATCAGCCTCCACCCGCGCAATTTTTTCCTGAGGATTATTCCAATCAGCAATATCGCCAGCCCGGTGGTAAGGATAATAAGTCCGATCAGGTCCGTGTCCATTCCCCACAGGCCGTAAAAAAGCGGAGTGAGCAGGAAAAGCAGTATGCCGAAGCCCATTATGAAAAATGAAGCCGTTATTAATTTCCCGAATCTCTGCACTAATCTCTTCATCTTGCTTCTTGCCCCTTCAGTCCAAGCACTTTCCTTGCCCTGGAAACGTCGGACTTGAACACCTGAAGCCTGACTCCCCCTATCGCATAAGAGTATACCCAGTTAACTAGATTTTCATCTGCCACAAAGGATGGGATGCCAGCTGATTTCAGTTTTGCTGAAAGCAGCTGAGCCTCAGGCGGATGGTAGAAACTGGCGATTGTAACTATTTCGTCATGGTCTTTGCCATGGGCTGGTGTTTTAATTTTAGGCAGCTTATCGACTAGAGGGACCTGACAATCATTGCAGACTTGTGCCCAATCCTGGAATTCACTGCGGCACTCCGGACAAAACTTCACATCCTACCCCCCATACGTCTTGACATTATCGTAAGTCTGTAATTGATTGTCAATTACATGCCGTGTGATTAGATAGACGAATACCACGTTGGTATAATAATGGAAATTAAATTGGGAAACTGATTTCAACTTGAGCTATTTAAATCTGAAAAAATGCAGGGAGTGCCAGCAGGAAATAAGTGAGCAGGCTTTTACCTGCCCGAACTGCGGCGCGCCCTTTCCCGCCAGGGAAAAATGGGACGGCTGGGGCTATGAGTATAAAAGCAAGGTGGCTGTTATGGGATTGCCCCTGGTCCATATTTCATTCAAGTACAGCCCCAAAATCAGGCCGGTTGTCGCCAGGGGAATAGTTGCCATCGGGCAGTTCGCCGTCGGCGTAATAACCGTCTCGCAATTCGGAATAGGCGTTATCAGCATCAGCCAGTTCACCATTGCAGTCCTGGCCCTGGCGCAATTTGCACTGGCCTATTCACTGGTGGCACAGATAGGCTTATACATTGACCAGGGATACGGGCAGCTGGTCTGGAACCTGATTGATCTGTTGAAGCAGATATTTTGATAGGCGTGACAAGAACCCGCGCCCCGGCAGAATTGCTTTACTCTGAACCCTTTTTATATTTTTGCTGCAGTTCCCTTAATTGCTGCTGCTTTTTTAGCTCTTCCTCAGTCAGGGTTTTGTAGGAAACAAGCTCGTCGTTCTTGATTTCAACAGTAAAAAGCGCACGGCATTTCCAGCAGCGATAGGGCCCGATATAATCCAGTTCAACCAGGGATATGGTGCCTTCGGTCTGGCAGGCCGGACATTTAATCTTTTTCAGCATATTTGTTCATCCTTCCAATTCAGCATTATAAAGTAGTATTAAATGCTTCGCAAAATTTCTTATTCAACCAACGGGTCATAAATATTGTACCGGATGGCTCTCCTTCGCCGCATGGTTGATTAATTATAATATGTAAAGATCGCGCAACGTTTAACTTACTTGACCGAACGTTCGCGGTATGCTACACCTAAATTAGGGCGTTTAAGGGAGGTGATTAATATAAAAACTATTTATAAGGTGCTCATAGCGGCGGTGATAGCCGTGGTGGCTGGTGGCGCCATCGGCTTTTTCACCGTCAACCCCATTGCTAAGGCTGTAACCAGTGCGAGCAACGCTACAAGCGGACCATGGTCTGTCAACTATGCATATGGCAGCGCCGCGGCAAACCCGTATGTCAAGGCATGGGTCGCCGAGACAGGGCTTTTCGCGGTGACAATTAGCACATACTTTGACGCCTACACCGATGACAACGGACAACCGATCACAGGCGGCTGCGACTATGTGATACAGGGCCCGGCGCCTACGGCACGATACTGGAATATCACTGTCTACAACCAGGATGGTTTCCTGATACAAAACGACCAGAACCGCTGGTCATTCAGCTCCACTGACATCAAGTTCGAGCCTGACGGCAGTTTCAAAATATATCTATCGAGAACGGCGAAGCAGGGAAACTGGCTGCCGACCGGCAACGCTAAGACGCTGAACGTGTACTTTCGCCTGCATAACGCCGGACCTGATTACCTGAGCGCCAATACATTAAAGTCGGCGGGACTGCCGCATATTACCAAGGAGGGCTGCCAGCAATGAAAAAGTGGATACCATGGATAGGATGGACGCTCCTGGCCGTCATCGTGGTGGCCGTCATCGTGAACCTGGTCGTGGCGCTCAGCATTCCAACGGTCATTATGGGAGTAACACTTAACCAGAAGTTCAACTACCCCAGCAACCAGTGGATTTTCGAGCCGCCGATCTCAGATAATAGCACCGACGTAATCAGGCCGGCTCCTGATGATCTTTACTCAATCCTGGTTTACGACGTTAGCCAGCACCCGCTGCGCGTGACCGCCGTAACGTCTCCAAACTGGGCTATCTCCGGTATTGCCATCAATACAGATAATTTCTTTAACATCACCGATCTGCAGGCAAAGACGAACCCGGTGGAGATTGTCCTGATATCAAAGGGACAGACATACAAGGACACAACAGGGAAGGCAGTAGTCATCGAGTCACCTAGCGACAAGGGCATACTTATGATCAGCGCTGTCACCCCTAATCAGGCAGCTTTGCCAGGCCTTGTGGAGCAGCAAAAAAAATCCACCGCAGAGTTGGTAAAGTAATCACCTGAGGGCCGAAGTCCGTCTTCACTGTGTTCCGGTTGGTTGTTACAGGTGGACTTCGGCTCTGCGCAAGGTTGTCATTCAAACACCTGTCGGGAAGACTAAACATGAGGACACACTACAAGGCTATCGATGAATACATAAAGAGTTTTCCTGCCGATGTCCAGGTAATCCTCCAAACAATACGACGGATTGTACGGGAAGCTGCACCTGAAGCTGTGGAAGCAATTAGCTATGGAATCCCTACATTCAAACTTGGCGGTAATCTGGTACATTTTTCTGCGTACAAGCATCATATTGGCTTTTATCCCACACCATCAGGAATTGAGCAGTTTGAAGCAGAACTGGCGACATACAAATCATCCAAAGGCGCCGTACAATTCCCGTTGGACAGGCCGGTTCCCTACGACCTGGTGAAAAGAATAGTTATTTTCCGGGTAAAGGAGAAAACGGGGGAAAAGCACTAGCAAGCGTGTTTGAGACATCCTGTATACGCAATCCCTGCGCAATAATGACCCCTTCGGGTCACTGATGTTATCCGTTACGGTTCTATCGCCATAGTAAAAGCCTGCCTATAATGTCCCCGTGTCAAATAATCTCTCACAGGTGATGGCATGAATGCACTCAGGAACCTGCACCGCGGACAGAAAGGCATGACCGGCCTTGAAACGGCAATTATCCTCATTTCATTCGTCACCGTTGCGGCCGTATTCGGCTACGCCGTATTAAGCGCAGGCCTCTTCTCGGCCGAAAGGGGCAAGGAAACCGTCTATAACGCCCTGGATGAGGCAAACAACACCTGCACAGTTTCGGGCTCAGTAGTAGCCACGAGCGATGACAACATTAACGTAAGAACCATAAGATTCGCGCTCAGGCCCGTGCCGGCCACCTGGGGCGGCGTCACTTCTGCCGTCCTCAGCCTTACGACCAGGACAGACTATATCAACAATGTGCGGATTTCAGGTTTCCAAGATGATGTAATCATCATTGACTTGACCGACCTTGGCCCCGGCGGTCCGCTCAGCGAGAACCTGACTGCAAATGACACCTTCACCCTGCAGGTCAAGCCGTCCAAAGGGGCAAGCATCACCATCAGCAGGCAACTGCCCCCAGCCTTTTACCCGGTGATGGACCTGCGCTAAGGCCCCCGGGAACATTCCCAGTTAACCTGAGAAATGAAGCGCCCTGTGCGAATTGCTACATCCCCAATTGAGTGGGGACTCGTAATGTTATTTGGAGAGAGGATTGGTGGCAGCGACTGGGATTGAACCAGTGACCAAGGGGCGTTACATCCTGTATATGGGGTATTCCATTACGATGTTTACTGATGTATAATGCTTTTGTTTGCGTTTAAATGGCTTCCTGCCTAAATTGATTGAGGGGGTTGAGTTGGTTTATGAAGAAGGCGCCCAGCAAGCGAAAAAAGACTCTCATACGACAAAAATATCAAGACTCCTTTGCTGATACACTGAAGAAAATTCCCTTAAACAAATTTACCGTTGAGGCCGCACTCGAAGTTATTCCTGCCAGTATCAGTAATGCTGTTTCACTTGTAGCTGATGAAACTATCGGTGTTGCCACTGGTGTAATTGCATACCATACCCTTGACTGGATGATAAGTACGTTTACCCATGTTTATGAAACGGGTGAAGCGCGCCTGTCTACCATATTTGGTGGAACTATACCAGACGCCACATATAATAGTGTTTCCGAATTTTGGGCTAAAGTTGAACAGCATGGTTTGTCTCACGGTGCACTCATAGAGATTACCGGACTGCTGTCACCATATGGACCGTTGACACCATCACATCCCATGTCTAGGCCAGGTTACTCAATTGGTGGCTGGAAAAAAATGGGTGATTTAAAAGCAGATAGCACGGAAGAATACGATAATATGGACGCATTAATATATGGTGATCGTGTTATCCGCCTTTCTAAACCAAGATATAATACATACTATGCAGGGTTGTATGATGTCTATTACGGCTTGGCAAATGTTGCTATTCCACTTTATTTAGATACCCGGCATACGCGTCACTTTTACCAATGGGGGCTGCCTGAACTATGGAAATTGCCTTTAGTTGGCGGAAAAATCGTTACATTAAAAGGTCGTTTACGGAAAATCTCGAACTACTATTCCCAATTAAAAAAAGAAGTGCCGTCCAAATATCGAATGTTGCCTTCATATGGTTTGGAGGTTTTTGAGATAACTTATATGCATGAATCAGACGGTATTACTCATATATCTGCCTCTATTGGCTGGGATGAAGAAAATCAGGAAAGAATGATGACCAATTATTTTAATATACAAGACAGACAAGAATTTTCTGTGTCCGAGCACCTGCTAGAAAAAACCAGAAAACAGAAAACCAATTTGCTGCTCTTCAATTATGATGATGTATCCTGTTTGAGTAAAGAGTGGAAACACAAACTACCTAAATATAATGAACTACTTCAACCATGGTTAAGCGGTACAAAATAAATCTTTTGTTCTGGCACACTTAAAAATATGGTGGCAGCGACTGGGATTGAACCAGTGACCAAGGGCTTATGAGTCCCCTGCTCTACCGCTGAGCTACGCTGCCACAACAGCCTAAAATTCTAGCCAGTCGGCCTTGCCCTGTCAATGACAGGGAGCTCATTTTCCCTTGCGCCTGAGCAAAACCAAAATTATGGCAACAAGAAAAGCGATAACAAAGAGATAAACAGAGGCGGCAGAAACCTGCCCCCAGGTAATCCCAAAGGTCATGTCCGGAAAAAGATATTCAGACGGCTTATGGAGCGCACTGGCAAAAATGGTAATCCAGCTCAGTACCATCAAAATAAAGAGTATTGCAACAGCCATTACAGCCTCCCCAATCGATGCTATAAGGGATTATAGCACTGCCACGCTACCGCCCTCACCCTGCCCTCTCCCTAAAGGGCGAGGGTATTTATTTTTATAAGAGGGGCTGGCGCCCCTCTTAAACGCCTGTCATTTTCCTTCGCTCTGGAGATTGCCACGCCCCGTTAAAATCGGGGCTCGCAATGACATGTAAATATAAGAGGAGCTGACGCCCCTCTTAAACACTCCCAAGCCGTTCTGATTTATCTTCTATGTCCAAATCGCACCACGCGAGAACGCCACGCTTGGATGAGGCTGCTTTGACATGCTATTATTACTGGAGTAAAATATCCGGCAGTTTAATACTTATGCTCATGTGCGCATAAGTAGATAAGGATAGGTCAAGACCATGCGTGAGCTCCTCAAAGTCTTCAAAGCCCTGGCGGACGAAACCAGGCTGCGCATTCTCCACCTGCTGCTCGAAAGGGAAGCCTGCGTGCTGGAGATCAAGCAGGCCATGCGCATCTCTCAGACCCGCGCCTCCCGCAACCTGGGTATACTGCACGACGCCGGGCTGCTCAAGGCCCGCCGCGAAGGCCCACTGGTATTCTATTCACTGGATATGCGCTCCATCAAAAAGAACTGCGCCGGCCTGGACGAAGTCATCAAAGAAGCATTTGCCGGCGACCAGGCTGCCCAGCTCCACCGTGAACGCCTCAAGAGGCCGGTGGCCAGGGCCACGGATAGATAGAAGCAGATATTTAACTGCGCCAATATTGACATTTGGCACTTTCGGTAGTTTAATTTATAAGGCCTGTCGTCGGTCAAAATCTTTAATACTGATATGACAGATTTCGAGCCAAAGATCGTCGCCTTCCTGTGCAATTGGTGTTCTTACCGAGGCGCAGATCTGGCAGGCACCTCCCGAATGAAATGCGCCGCCAACGTGCGCGCCATCCGCGTCATGTGCTCCGGCAGAGTTGAACCAGCCTTCATACTGCGCGCCTTCGAGCTGGGCGCCGACGGCGTCCTTGTCCTGGGCTGCCATCCCGGCGACTGCCACTACGCCGAGGGCAACTACAAGGCCCTGCGCCGCATGATGCTGCTCAAGAAAATGCTCCCCCAGCTCGGCATAGAAGAGGACAGGTTCCAGCTGGACTGGGTCTCCGCCTCCGAGGGCGACCGCTTCTCACATATTGTCAACGAGATGACCGAGAAGGTCAGGGCGCTCGGCCCCTTCAAGCCCAAACAGGAGGCCAAAGTTGGCTAAGCTCAAGGTCGCCCTTTACTGGGCCGCCTCCTGCGGCGGCTGCGAAATTGCCACTCTGCTCATAGCTGAAAAGATACTCAAGCTGGCCGAGGCCGCCGACATCGTCTTCTGGCCCGTGGCCATCGACGCCAAGTACGCCGACGTGGAGAAGATGGACGACAAGAGCATCGACGCCTGCCTGTTCAACGGCGCCATCCGCAACTCCGAGAACGAGCACCTGGCCAAGCTGCTGCGCCAGAAATCAAAGATAATGATCGCCTACGGCTCCTGCGCCGTGGAAGGCTGCATTCCCGGCCTGGCCAATTTCTATAACCGCAAAATGGTGATGGACACCGCTTACCTGGACACCGCCTCCACCGACAACCCGGATAAAATCATCCCGCAGACCAGCATCAAGGTCCCCGAGGGCGAGCTTGAATTGCCCGAGCTGTGGGAGACCGTCAGGACGCTGGCCCAGACCGTGGACGTGGATTACTTCGTCCCGGGCTGCCCGCCCGAGGAGCGCACCACCTGGCTGGCGCTGGAGGGCCTCATAAGCGGCAAGCTGCCGCCCAAGGGCTCCTTCCTGGTGCACCCGGCCAACGCAGTCTGCAACGATTGCCCGCGCGTCAAGCACGAGAAGAAGGTCAAGACCTTCCACAGGCCTTACGAGCTGGCGCCCGAGCCCGATAAATGCCTGCTGGAGCAGGGCTTCCTCTGCTACGGCGTGGCCACACGCGGCGGCTGCGGCGCCCCCTGCCCCCAGGCCAACATGCCCTGCACCGGATGCTACGGCCCGGTCGAGGGCGTGCGCGACCAGGGCAGCCACTTCCTCTCGGCTCTTGCTTCAATCATCGATTCCAACGATCCCGACGAGATACAGAAGATATTGGACGGCATCCCCGACCCCGCCGGCACCTTCTACCGCTACAGCCTGGCCGATTCCATGATCAACAGGGCAAGGATCAACCCATGAAGAAGATAGTGATTGACCCCATCACCAGGCTGGAAGGCCACGGCAAGATAACCATCTTCCTTAAGGACGACGGCAGCGTGGCCAACGTCTACCTGCAGATACCCGAGCTGCGCGGCTTCGAGCAGTTCAGCGTGGGCCGCCCGGTCGAGGACATGCCCCAGATCACGCAGCGCATCTGCGGCGTCTGCCCCGAGGCGCACCACATGGCCTCCGTCAAGGCGCTGGACGACATGTTCCACGTCGAGCCCACCAGCACAGCCAAAAAGCTGCGCGAGCTGTTCTACTCCGCATTTTACGTCACCGACCACACCACGCATTTTTATATTCTGGCTGGCCCCGATTTCGTCATGGGCCCGGACGCACCCGTGGCCGAGCGCAACATACTGGGCGTCATCGCCAAGGTAGGCCTGGAGCTGGGCGGGCAGGTCATAAACACCCGCAAGGAGAACCACTGGGTAATACAGGCTATAGGCGGAAGGCAGATACACCCGGTCTTCGGCCTGCCGGGCGGCGTGAGCAAGCGCATCAGCGAGGATGAGCGCAAGCAGATCGAGGACATCGCCAAGAGGTCGGTGGAGTTCGGCAGGACCTCGCTCAAGGTCTTCAATGACATCGTGCTCAAAAACAAGGCCTACGTGGATTTAATTGTCAGCGACGCCTACACCCACAAGACCTACTATATGGGCCTGGTGGACGATAAGAACAGGGTCAATTTTTACGACGGCAAGGTAAGGGTGGTGGACCCCGACGGCAAGGAGTTCGTCAAGTACGCTCCCAATGAGTATCTGGATAACGTCGGCGAGCACGTGGAGCCCTGGAGCTACACCAAGTTCACCTTCCTCAAGAAGGTCGGCTGGAAGGGCTTCACGGACGGCAAGGGCAGCGGCGTTTACCGCGCCACCCCGCTCTCCCGCCTGAACGCGGCCGAGGGCATGGCCACGCCGCTGGCGCAGGAGGAATACCAGAAGATGTACTCCACGCTGGGCGGCAAGCCTGTCCACCATACGCTGGCCACGCACTGGGCGCGCCTGATAGAGCTGCTCTATGCCGCTGAGCGGATGCTGGAGCTCAGCCAGGACAAGGAGATAACCGGCCCCAACATCAGGAACTTCCCCACGGCCAAACCGACCGAGGGCGTGGGCATCGTCGAGGCGCCGCGCGGCACGCTGACGCACCACTACACGGCCGACGAGAAGGGCTGCATCAAGACCTGCAACCTGATCGTGGGCACAACCAACAACCAGGCGGCGCTGTTCATGTCGGTTAAGAAGGCTGCCCAGGCGCTGATCAAGCCGGGCAAGGATATACCCGAGGCGCTGCTTAACCAGATAGAGATGGCCTGGCGGCCATACGATCCATGCATGTCCTGTTCCACGCACACGCTGCCCGGGACGCTCCCGCTGGACGTGAGCGTCTACGACGCAGAGGGCAATTTAGTCAAGCACCTGTCCCGCTGAGTTTCTAAAGAAATTTAACTTAATAGGTTTTTTACACATCTGACGTCTGTTTATGAACATATGTAAATATATGCTGTATATCAGCTTGTCAATACATAAAATAACTGAAGGAGTTGTGTATGCAGAACCGGGTGATCTCTAAAAAGGACCTGGCGGCATTCGTCGACGCCCTGATCAAGACGAAGGATGCCGGGGAAGTGGTCGGCATCAAGGCCAAGGACGGTAAGTTCAACTTCGGCCCGCTGGCCAGCGCAGCCGAGCTGCGCCTGGACTACGACATTTCCCTGACGCCGCCCAAGAAGTACTTCTTCCCGCAGATCGAGACGGTGCTGAAGTTCAAGCTCGGCGCGGACCCCAAGCCCGAGCCGGTGGTAGCTGAAAAAACGCTGTGCGTGGTGGGTGTGCACCCCTTCGATATCCGGGGCATAATGCTGTTCGACGCCGTTTACGGCGGCAAGGACCCCGACCCCAACTACTTCCTCAAGCGCAATAACGCCACCATCATCGGCGTGGACTGTCTGAACCCCAACCCCAAGTCCTTCGCTGCCAGCATGGGCACCGCCACGGTCAACGAAGGCTTCGACCTGATGCTCACCGATATCGGCGATGCCTATTTCGTCACCGTGGGCACAACCAAAGGCGAGAACTTGCTCAAGAAGCACGCCAAGGCCAAGGACGCCACAGAGGCCGACGAGAAGAAGCGCGATAAGGCCCGCGCTGACGCCCTGAAGAAATACCAGGTATCGCTCAAGATGAAGGCAGAGGAGATTCCGGCCCTGCTTACCGCCAACTGGGAGAGCAAGGTGTTCGCCGATAAGGCCTCCACCTGCTTCAGCTGCGGCTCCTGCGTGATGGTCTGCCCCACCTGCGTATGCTTCGACGTACAGGACGACCCGGCGCTCAACCTCAAGGAGGGCGAGCGCTACCGCCGCTGGGACGCCTGCATGCTGACCGAGTTCGCCAAGGTGGCCAGCGGCGAGAACTTCCGCGAGCACAAGGAGCAGAGGTTCCGCCACCGCATGTACCGCAAGGGCAAGTACCTGCTGGAACGGTACAAGCAGCTGGGCTGCGTGGGCTGCGGCAGATGCGGCATCGTCTGCCTGGCGCAGATCGCCCTCCCGGCTGAGACATACAACCTGCTGAAGGAGGCAAAGTAAATGGTGATGCAGCTAACGGCCAAGCAATCCATTCACCTGCCGCGCACCGCCGAGCTCGTCCGCGTGGAGACGCTCAGCGCCCGCGAGAAGGTATTTGAGTTCAAGTTCGACGACGGCAAGGAGCTGGGACACAGGCCCGGCCAGTTCGTCGAGATTTCCATCTTCGGCGTGGGAGAGGCGCCCATCTCCATCACATCCTCGCCGACCCACAAGGGCTCGTTCGAGCTGGCCGTGCGCGCCACGGGCAGCCTGACCAACAAGCTTCACACGCTGGAGAAGGGCGCCAAAGTTGGCATCCGCGGCCCGTTCGGCAACGGCTTCCCGCTGGACACGCTCAAGGGCAAGGACATACTCTTCGTGGCCGGCGGCATCGGCCTGTTCCCGCTGCGCTCGCTGATCAATTACGTGCTGGACAACCGCAAGGACTTCGGCGAGGTCACCACGCTCTTCGGTTGCCGCTCGCCTCAGGAACGTCTGTTCCTCGGCCAGCTGGCCGATTGGAACGTCTGCAAGGACATGTGCTTTATAGAGACGGTGGACACCTGCTCGGACGATTCGTGGAAGGGCAATGTGGGCGTTATCACCACGCTCTTCCCCAAGATATCCTTCGATCCGGCTAAAACTTACGCCGTGGTGGTGGGCCCGCCCATCATGTACCGCTTCGTCATCGCCGAGTGCGTCAAGAAGGGCCTGGCTGACGACCACATCATCATGTCTCTGGAGCGCAGGATGAAATGCGGCGTGGGCAAGTGCGGCCACTGCCAGATAAACGGCCTCTACTGCTGCCAGGAGGGGCCCGTCTTCACCTACGCACAGGTCAAGTCACTAAAGGAGGCAGTATAAATGAAACCCAGAGTCGCTTTCTTCGATTTTACGGGCTGCGAAGGCTGCCAGCTTGAGGTGCTCAACTTCTACATGGAAGTGGTGGACCTGATCGGCGCAGTCGATATAGTTGAGTTCCGCGAGGCCAGCTCCGACCACTCCGACGAGTATGACATCGCCTTCATCGAGGGCAGCCAGAGCACGCAAAAGGACGTGGAGAGGCTGCTGAAAATACGGGAGAGGGCCAAGATACTGGTGGCGCTGGGCGCCTGCTCCTGCACGGGCGGTGTGAACGCGCTCAAGAACCGCTTCCCCATGGAGGAGAACCTGAAGCTGGTCTACGGCGACGCCGCCAAGTATTACAACACCATACCCATCAAGCCTACCGACGCCTACGTAAAGGTGGACGCCTACATCCCCGGCTGCCCGCCCATCAGGGGCGAGGTCGTCCGCCTGGTCAAGTGCCTGCTGACCGGCAAGAAGTTCGAACCCTACAAGGACCCGGTCTGCGCGGAGTGCAAGCTCAATGAGAACATCTGCGCCTTCGAACGCGGCGAGTACTGCCTGGGCCCGGTCACACGCGGCGGCTGTAATTCAGTCTGCGTGAATGCCGGCAGGAAATGTTGGGGCTGCCGCGGGCCGGTGGACGAGCCCAACGTCAACGCCGAGAAGGAGCTGCTGGCCAGGTACGGCATGACCGTTGATGACATGCTGCTGCAGCTCAAGCTCTTCAACGGAGCACTGGAGGTTTCAAAATAATGACGACCAAAGAAGTAAATTTCACCGTACATCACGTTGCACGCGTGGAGGGACACGGCAATATAATTGTCAACGCCAAAGACGGCAAGATCGAGGAGTGCAAGTGGGAGATACCGGAGTCTCCGCGCTTCTTCGAGTCAATGCTGCGCGGCCTGGACTACCGTGACGTGAACTTCATCGCCCCGCGCATCTGCGGCATCTGCGCAGTGGCGCACGCCACCGCATCCATCGAGGCCGCCGAGAAGGCCTTTAACGTCAAGCTCACCGAGCAGGCGCAGCTTGTGCGCCAGCTGCTGTTTGACGCCGAGACCGTCACCAGCCATGTGCTGCACACCTATTTCCTGGTGGCCCCCGATTTCTTCGGGGTAGGCAGCGTTATACCGCTGGCGGCCACACACACGGACGTGGTGCTGCGGGCGCTGCGCCTGAAAAAGGTGGCCAATGACTGGGCCGACATGCTGTGCGGCCGCAAGACGCATCCCATCTCCCAGGTGGCAGGCGGCTTCGTGAAGTGGCCGACCATCGAGCAGCTCAAGTGGCTCAAGCAGGCGCTTGAAGGGGACTACATGAAAGACCTGGAGATCACAGTCGACCTCTTCAAGACGCTGAAGTTCCCCGATTTCGTTCGCGAGACCGAGTATATAGCCATAACCAAACCCGACGAGTATGCCTTTGTGAGCGGGTCGACCGGTATGATCGGCTCCAGCGACGCCAAGCCGACGCCGGTAAACGATTACCTCAAGGTTACCAACGAGTTCTGCGTCCCGCAGTCGACCGCCAAGTGGACAAAGCACCTCAGGGAGTCTTACCAGGTGGGCGCGCTGGCGCGCTTCAACGTCAACTATGACAGGCTGCATCCCAGGGCCAAGAAGGTCGCTCAGGCCCTGGGCATCAAGGCCCCCTGCTATAACCCCTTCTTCATCAGCGTGGCTCAGCTGGTTGAGATCATGCACGCCGTCGAGAACAGCATCATGATACTGGACAAGCTGCTGAGCAAGGGCATCAAGCAGGAGAAGCCCGAGGTCAAGGTCAAGGCCGGCCGGGGCGTGGGCTGCGTGGAAGCGCCGCGCGGCATCCTGTTCCACGACTATACCTTTGACGACAACGGCAAGCTGATAGCCGCCAACATCATCATCCCCACCAACGAGAACCACAACAGCATCCAGCACGACTTCGAGAAGCTGCTGCCGGAGGTCATTGACCAGCCGCAGGACAAGATAAAGCTCACCATGGAGATGCTGGTCAGGGCCTATGACCCCTGCATCTCATGCTCCACCCACATGCTGGAAGTGAAGTTCAAGGAATAGAATCTGTCATTGCGAGGCCCGATTTCATCGGGCCGTGGCAATCTCCCTGCCGCAAAACAAGAATAAAAGGGGCCGCCCGATGGGCGGCCCTTGTTTGTTTTAAATGTCATTGCGAGCCCCCGATGCAATCGGCGCTCATCGCATTTTCCCAACTTGACCGACAGGTTCAAGCGGGTGTACCTTCCTGGCTCTTTCTTTTTATGTCACCTTAAAGTAGAATTCAGGAAAGTTACAGCTTCATACAGGTGAATCAGCAAGATGAAATGGCCTGACCTGCGGCATCTGGACGGCTACCTGCCTGCCGACATGGAGAGGGCATACCGCCGGCACTATCTCAAGGATGATACGCGCACCGCCATCATAACCATGTCCTTCCTGTGTATTCTGCTGGTGGCCTTCGCCTTCAACGATTACCTGCTCTTCGACCTGACAACCCGTTTCTATCTTCTCATTACCCTGAGGACCGCTTATCTGATTTACTTCATTGTCCTTATTGTATTTTTCAGGCGCAATACCAGCCCCCGCAAGTACGACATTAACCTGCTGGTCTGGCTTGTTATGAGCACCATCATGGTGAGCATAATCAACCTGACACGGCCCGCTTCCTACGGGGGTAACTTCCTTATAGACGTCATACTTATCCTGCTGGTCTACCTCTGCATGCCCATGCGGCTGGCCTTCAGGGCGGCGGGAGCGATAGCATTCACACTTGTTGATATTTACATCTTCTTTGTTCTGCGCTGGGCCATAGACACGCCTATCATGGCTTATACGGCTATCTTCTCCCTGCTTGCCGCCAATATCGGCGGCCTGTTCGCGTCAGGCCTGCTCTATAGCTTCAGGCGCAGGGAGTTTCAGGCGCGCAGGGAGCGTGAGATCATCGCCGACCAGTGGCAGACCACCTTTGACTCCATAACCGACATGATCTCCATACAGGATAAAGACTTCAGGCTGGTAAGGGTGAACAGGGCCTACGCCGACCTGTTCGGCAAGAAGCCGGAGGAGCTGGTTGGCAGGCACTGCTATGAGATCGTACACCAGACGTCGCAGCCAGTAGATAACTGCCCTCATGGCCAGACCATGCAGACGCTGAAAACGGTAACCGAGGAGGTAGCCGAGCCGCGCCTGGGCGTTGTCCTGGAAGTCACCACGTCGCCCATCATAAACGGAGACGGCGAGATCGTCGGCACGGTGCACCTGGCCAAAGACATCAGCGAGCGCAAGCGGCTGCAGGAAAAGCTGGAGAAACTGTCCACGCACGATTTCCTGACCGGCCTGCCCAACCGACTGCTGCTGATAGACCGTTTTTCTATCGCATCAGCGCATGCTCTGCGGCACGGCGATAAGCTGGCGCTGATGTCGCTGGACCTGGACAAGTTTAAGCAGATAAACGACACCATGGGCCATGCGGCAGGAGACCAGGTGCTCAAGGCCGTGGCGGAGAGGCTGCGCGGCGCCGTGCGCGGCGATGACACGGTGGTGCGCATGGGCGGCGATGAGTTTGTAGTATTAATGCGCGACACCGGCAAACCCAAGGACATCGTGCGCATGTGCCAGAGGATACAGCAGGCCTTTGTAAAGCCTATAAATGTGGAAGGGGAGGAAGTGCACACCGCCGCCAGCATCGGAATCGCTATCTTCCCGGACCAGGGGACGGAACTGGATGAGCTCTCCAAGAAGTCCGACCAGGCCATGTACGAGGCCAAGAATGCCGGCCGCAACCGCTACACCTTCTATAAATAAGTCAACCGGTCCCGCTCTCACAAAATTTGACACATCCCCAATAATCCATCATAATCATTATGAGCATATGCTCATTATAGGAGTGTAATGACAAGGCCGAGAAAATGCAGGCGTATAGCATTTATTCCAGGAGTGACCTATTTCAAACCGGCGGGAATACCGCTCAGGTTTCTCGATGAGGTTTGCCTTTCACTGGAAGAGGCCGAGGCCATCCGGCTGAAGGATATTGAGGACCTTGACCAGGCAGGCTGCGCCGAGCGCATGAACGTGTCACGCCCGACAGTGCAGCGCATCATTGAATCGGCGCGCAAGAAAATGGCTGATGCCCTGCTTAACGGCAAGGCCATCAGGATCGAGGGCGGCAATGTTGAGATGCTGCCAAAACGCTACATTTGCGAAAACGGCCATGAGTGGGATATTCCGCTTAAACAGGCGCTGGAAGAGTCATCCCTAGCCTGCCCGGTATGCACCAGCCCGGTAATTAATACATTGCCGGAAGTAGATTTCGGCTGGAGGCAGGGCGGGGGCAGAGGCAGATGTCACAGGAGAGGTTTAAACCGCTGAACGGGTCGATCAGCAGATATATAAACATTCAAACATTACAAAGGAGGACAAAGATGCCTTACGGAAGAGGATATGGAATGGGAAGAGGATTTGGAATGGGCGGAGGTTTCCGGGGATCCTATGCAGCCTGGCCATATATCGGCCGCGGCAGGGGAGGCCTGCCCAGGTGCGGATATTTCTTCGCCGGCCAGCCGTATTTACCGCCGGGATACACTACCCCGCTGCCTGACAACCTCAGTGCATTGAAGGATGAGGCTGCATACTTACAGGAACACATGGCCCAGGTGCAGGCCAAAATCAGCGAGCTGGAACAGCAAAAGACCACATAGTCTGCTGCCCACTTAAGGTCAGGCAGGCTCCTGAATAATAAAAAGGAGGAACTATCATGCCAGGATTTGATGGTACAGGACCCGCTGGTCTGGGTCCGATGACAGGTGGAAGAAGGGGATTTTGCGCCCTGCCGCCGGGCAGCGCAGGGATCGCCTACCGCGGCAGGGTGGCCGGCGCATACAGAATGGCATACCCTGCTATGCCGGACAAGGAAGAGCTTGAGCTGCTAAGAAATGAATTTGCCATGCTGCAAAAAGAGCTTGAGGTAATCGAGCGCAGAATAAAAAGCATGGAAGCACAAAAAAGCCAGCAAGGAGGCCAGTAAATATGATATTAGCCATTACTGCCAGTGGAGACCGCCTGGAATCGGATATTGATCCCCGTTTTGGCAGATGCAAATACTTCATCTTTGTCGATCCGGATACCATGGTTTTCGAGGCTGTGCCGAACTCTGGCACCGCGGGTGGCGCCGGCATCGCCGCCGGTCAGACCGTGGCTTTGTATAAGGCCAAAGCTGTGCTGACGGGCGACTGCGGGCCCAATGCCTACCAGGTGCTGTCGGCCGCCGGCATTGAAGTTTTCACCGGCGTCTCGGGGAAAGTGAAGGACACAATCCGGGACTACAAGGCAGGTAAATTCAAACCCATCACCCAGGCCAGTGTGCAGCCCCACCATGGACAACCGGGTTAGCGTCAGTTAAATCAAATACAAAAGGAACTATTTAAAAAGGAGGTCAAGAAATGCCCAGAGGAGACATGACAGGCCCTCCCACGGGAGGAGCCGGCAGAGGAATGGGCCGCGGCAGGGGCCAGGGAGGCGGCAGGATGGGCGGCAACAGGCCCGGCGCAGGGCCGGGCGGCGAATGCGTCTGCCCCAAGTGCGGAGCTAAAGTTGCTCATCAGGTAGGTATGCCCTGTTATAACATCAGTTGCCCCAACTGCGGGACGAAAATGGCGAGAGTCTGAATGATAGTATCTGTTGCCAGCGGTAAAGGCGGGACAGGTAAGACCCTCGTGGCCACCAGCCTCGCCATATCTATGGCGGAAAGGGAAAAGGTGCAACTGCTCGACTGCGACGTCGAGGAGCCCAACGATCACCTTTTTCTGAAACCGGTTATCACCGACAGGGAGGCTGTCAGCATGCCTGTCCCCAGGGTGGACTATGCCAGGTGCAACTTTTGCGGAGAATGTGCACAGGTATGCGCCTATAAGGCTATAGCCGTTGTGCCGGGGAGCGTGCTGGTTTTCGACCAGCTCTGCCACGGCTGTGGTGCCTGCAGCTACCTGTGCCCCAGGAGGGCAATCGTCGAAGAAAGCAGGGAGATGGGAGTCATTGAGTCAGGCGTTGCCAATGGCATCGATTTCGTCCAGGGCAGGCTTACCGTGGGTGAAGCGATGGCTGTGCCGGTGATCCGCCGGGTTAAAGCCAAGATTAAACGTGATCTACTGGCCATACTCGATGTTTCACCCGGCACATCATGCCCGGTGGTGCAGGCCATCGAGGGCAGTGATTACTGCCTGCTGGTCACCGAGCCTACGCCTTTCGGTCTGCATGACCTGGAGCTGGCTGTAGAAACAGTCCACCAGCTCGGAATACCCTGCGGCGTGATCATTAACCGCGCCGTCAGCGGTGAGACGCTGGTGCATGAATATTGCCTGAGGGAGGGCATCCCTGTATTGCTGGAAATACCGCTCGACCGGGAGATTGCCCGCCTCTACTCCGAAGGGGTGACGCTGGCAGAGGGCAGGCCGCAATGGCAGGCTGAATTCAGGGCCGTATACACTAAAATCGAAGGAGTTGTACATGAAAGAAGTGGCCGTGCTTAGCGGCAAAGGCGGCACGGGAAAGACCAGCATCACCGGCTGCTTCGCTGCGCTGGCCAGCAAAAAAGTGCTGGCGGACTGCGATGTGGATGCGGCCGACCTGCATCTGCTGCTGCAACCCGTAAACAGGCAAAGCGAGGAATTCTGGAGCGGGCAGCTTGCCCTGATCGACGAGGACAAATGCACAAAGTGCGGCCTCTGCCAGGAGCAATGCCGTTTCAATGCCATCCGCAATTTTAAGGTCAATCCTACTTTCTGCGAAGGATGCGGTTTCTGCTCACGCATCTGCCCTGCCTGCGCCATTAATATGCAGGATAACCTGGCAGGCAAATGGTATATTTCAGATACCTTTTATGGCCCTCTGGTTCACGCACGGCTGGGCATAGCGCAGGAAAACTCGGGCAAGCTGGTGGCCCTGGTACGGCAGCATGCCAGGAAAATCGCCGAGGCAAAGGGCTGCACCACCATCATTACCGACGGGCCGCCCGGCATAGGCTGCCCCGTGATATCTTCGCTTTCCGGCGCCGACCTGGCCCTGCTGGTTACCGAGCCCACCGTGTCAGGCCTGCACGACCTGGAACGCATTATAGGCGTCTGCCGCCACTTTAAAGTTCCCGCCACGGTCTGCATCAACAAATACGATATTAACGAGGAGAAGTCCTCAATTATTGAGAAATATTGCACCGGCAACGGGGTTAATGTTATCGGAAAGATACCCTTCGACACCACAGTTAATTCTGCGGTAGCCCACGGTATCCCGCTGGTCGAATACAAGGATAGCCCGGCGGCCGGGGAGATAAGAAAACTCTGGAAAAGCGTCAATTCACTTCTTTCAGCAAATTAACAATCAGGAGAACATTATGCCTATTTATGACTACGCCTGCATCGACTGCGGGCACCACTTCGAGCACATGCACGCCATATCCGAAGCGGGCCGGCCGCAATGCCCATCCTGCGGCAGCAGCTCGGTGACCAAACTGATGTCAACTCCCGGCTTGATACGGGCCGCCAGGCTGCACGGCAGCGGCACATGCTGTGGCAGGGAGGAGCGCTGTGACAGGCCTCCCTGTTCAACAGACGGACAGTGTCACAGATAATAGACAGCAATATTAAATAATCAAGGAGTTTAATATGAAATATGCAATACCCGTCACAGGAGGAATACTATCTGCGCACTTCGGCCATTGCGAACAGTTTGCCCTGATCCAGGCTGATGAAAAGAGCAGAACCATCCTTAAAAAAGAGCTGCTCCCTTCTCCCGGACACCAACCCGGCTTTTTGCCCCAGTGGCTGGCCGGAAAGGGTGTGGAGGTGGTTATTGCCGGCGGCATGGGCGCCAGTGCCATCTCCCTCTTCCAGCAAAACGGCATCAATGTCCAGCTGGGGGCGCCGTCAGCCGATCCCGAGAGCGTGATTGCCGACTATTTGAACGGCAACCTGGCAACAGGTGATAACCGCTGCGACCACTGAGGGCGCGGCCATGCTGGCAAATTGTGGATAAATATCGGCAGCCCGGCAGCAATAAGAAGCAAAACGGACAATAAAACCATGAAAACTGTGAAGGCAGCGTCTCCATTTGATCGGCATGCGGCTGGTTACGACCGCTGGTACGATGAAAAGGATGGCAAAATCATTTTCGCCACTGAAGTTAAAGCCTTGCAGGAAGTCTTGCCCGGGCTGCCCAAGCCATGGCTTGAAGCAGGGGTAGGCAGCGGCCGCTTTGCCAGTGCGCTTGGCATTAGGACCGGGATAGACCCGTCAGCCAGGCTCCTGCAGAAAGCTAAATCTCGCGGCATCATCACCATAAAAGGCAGGATAGAAGACCGGATTATACCTCTGGAAAGCTTCGGAACCGTTTTTCTTATCATGACGCTGTGTTTTCTTGACAATCCGGGCCTTGCGCTGCGCGAGATCCACCGCATTCTTAAACCCCAAGGAAAGCTTGTGCTGGGAGAGGTGCCGGCTTACAGTCCCTGGGGCCAACTATTCCGTCAGAAAAAGCGTGATGCCCATCCATTCTATAAATATGCTAATTTCTACACCTTCGATGACTTAGCGAGCATGCTGGAAAATGCCGGTTTTGATATCTGCATGACCGTCTCGACGCTGGTGCAAAAACCGGGAAAGCTGCAGGCTGTTGAAATTCCTTTAAACGACTACTGCGAGGACGCAGGATTCCTGGTAATTGTTGGAGTTAAAACAAAGGCTTCGCTTTAAGGCATTATATGTCAATTATTTACGGTCCAGTCCCCTCCTGGCGGCTGAAAAGGTCGCTCGGAATCGACATGGTCTGCACTAAAGGCAAAACATGCTCCTTTGACTGCGTTTACTGCCAGCTGGGCGATACACTTAATAAAGAGGCCTGCAGAAGTGAGTTCGTTACAATCGATAGCCTGCAGAAGGAGCTGGAACTGTTGCCGCCTGTGGAGGCAGATTATGCCACCTTTTCCGGTGTTGGAGAGCCGACGCTCGCCGCCAACCTCGGCAAGGCCATTGAAACAGTAAGAAGTTCGCTGCAAATCCCCGTGGCGGTATTAACCAATTCCTCTCTGCTGTATGACAAGAGTGTACGTGGAGATCTGGCCGGTGCTGACACAGTGGTAGCCAAGCTGGATGCGGCTGATGACGATATGCTGCGACGGTTGAACAGGCCTGTATTCAGCCTGTCGGTTCACCAGATAATTGATGGCTTGAAGGCATTTCGCTATATCTTTTCCGGCAAGCTGGCTATCCAGATTATGTTTATACAAATCAACCGCGAAAAAGCTGCTGAACTGGCCTCGCTGGTGAAAGAACTGGCGCCGGACGAAATTCAGATCAATACTCCTCTCAGACCGTGCGCAATTAAACCTTTAGATCCGGCTGATCTATCACAAATAAGCAGCCATTTCTCCGGCTTGAAAAGCGTCATCACGGTGTATGAAGCTGAAAAAAGGGCTGTTGCGCCACTGGACCGGCAGCAAACGGAACGACGCAGGCCTGAAGCGAAGCAGACATGAACGCCATAGGGTCGGCAGTGACTTCCTGTCCGGACAACTATTATATGCTGCTTACCCTGACAGGGAGTATAATTTTTATGAGGCTGGCTTCAGGCGCAAGCATGATACTGGCCCCAACTGAATCTGTGTGATATCACTGGGTAAACTATGTGACGGTGTAAAATATGGACAATTTTGATCTCGAACCCAAATATAGTTCCAACGAGGTGCCCGGCAAATGCCTCAAGTGCCTGGCGGAGAAAGAGCTGAACAGCTGCCTGTTCGGATTGCTGGGCGAGCAGACCAGTGACGCCGAGCTGCAAGAGCGGTATTCTGCCCTGCTGGCACTGCTGCAGTCTCCCAACTTTGAAAATCTGCGCAGCCAGGCCGAGAGACTGCTTTCGGAGGGCAAGCAGGTCAAGGTTAAAGTCAATTTTAATAAAGATGGTCTTCAGTGTGAATTAATTTCCGAGTAAAAAGGGAGTGTCAATATGAAAATAGCAGTAGTGACTGATGACGAGACCACTGTCAGCCAGCATTTCGGCCGGGCTGAGTATTACGAGGTTTTTACCGTTGAAGACGGTCAAATCACGGCGAAAGAGCGGCGCGATAAAATGGGGCACCGCCATTTCGTCCACGGTGAGGGCGGCCACGGCGCAGGTGAGGGTCAGCACGGCTATGATGCCGATTCCCAGAGAAAGCATGCCAGCATGGCCGAAACCATCAAGGATTGCCAGGTATTGATTGCCGGCGGAATGGGCATGGGGGCTTTCGACAGCATGAAAAGCTATAACATCGAGCCTGTCATAACCGACGTCACCGACGCCGAGACGGCCGTTAAACTGTATGCCGAAGGCAAATTGCCCAACCTGATAGGCCGTTTGCACTAGCTCGCCGGGCATTGCCATCAGGCCGGCGGGCTTGGCCTTATCTACCCTGCCGGCGATTTGTATATGGAAGTCAAAATCACCACTCTGAGCGAGAATACAGCCACCCGCGGCAGCCTGGCTGAATGGGGTTTGAGCCTGCTTGTAGAGGCTGACGGCAAGAAGATACTAATGGATACCGGCAGCGGCATAGCTGCCACTCACAACGCCGACCTCATGCACATAGACCTGGCCGATACTGACACCATCATCCTGAGCCACGGGCATAGAGACCATACCGGGGGACTGCTTCAGATATTGAAAAGGACCGGAGCAAGGGAGATCATCGCCCACCCGGATATAAACAAATCCAGATATGTCCGCATTGGGGACATGTATGATGATATCAGCATGCCCTTTACGGAAAAAGAATTAGTAAGTGCGGGGGCACATTTCAAGTACAGCAGGGAGCCTGTCAGCATTACAGAACACATAATTACAACTGGTGAAATAGCCCTGCTGTCAGACTTCGAGGCTATTGACGAAAACCTGTTTATTAAAGAAGATGGTGAATTCAAACCTGATGATGTGCAGGACGACCTGGCCCTGATAATCAATACCGCAAAGGGGCTCGTGGTTTGCTGCGGATGCACACACAGGGGTTTGATAAACACTCTTAGCAGGGCGCGCCAGCTAACCGGTGAAGAAAGAATCTATGCGGTCATCGGCGGAATCCATCTGGTCCGCGCCGGGACTGAGCGCATCGAGAGGACGATAGCCGAGCTGCAGGAATGGGATATCAAGCGATTATATGTATCACACTGCACCGGGTTTGCAGCTTCCGCCCGCCTAGCGCAGGCCTTCGGCAGCGCTTTCGCGCTGAATAACGCAGGCACCCGGATTGTTTTACCTGCTTAAATACAGCGTGGCCAGGTTGCCGTGTTCCATTTTTCGCCTGCCTTGCCCGCAGCTAGCCCTTCAAGTACAATTCAACTGAACCCGATGGCAAAAGGCACACAAATTCAACTTGCCCGCATCAGCGCACGCGGCGTCGTGCAGGGAGTCGGCTTCAGGCCCTTCGTCTACGGGCTGGCTAAAAAACACAAACTCAACGGCTGGGTCTGCAACACCTCGGAGGATGTGAAGATCGAGGTCGAGGGCGACAGAAAAACACTCGACCTTTTTATCTCGGACCTGGAGCACAAGGCCCCGCCGCTGGCGCGTATAGAGGGCATATCCGTCAGCTTTGACGCACCGGCCGGCTACAAGGGGTTCGAGATACGCCACAGCATGGCGCAGCCGGGCAAGTACCAGCTCGTCTCACCGGATATAGCAACCTGCAGGCCCTGCCTGGAGGACGTGTTCACACAGGGCAACCGCCGCTGGCATTACCCCTTCACCAACTGCACCAACTGCGGCCCGCGCTTCACCATCATCAAGGACATCCCCTATGACCGGCCACTGACCACCATGTCGGTCTTCAAGATGTGCCCGGACTGCCAGCGCGAGTACGAGGACCCGCTGGACCGCCGCTTTCACGCCCAGCCCAACGCCTGCCCGGTCTGCGGCCCCCGCCTTGAGCTGACCGACAGCCGGGGGGTGCCCTTGGAATGCGAAGATATCATAGAAAAAACGGCCTCCCTGCTGCATGAGGGCAGGATTATAGCCATCAAGGGCCTGGGAGGCTTCCTGCTGGCCTGCAGCGCCGAAAATCAGCAGTCTGCAACTCTGCTCAGGCAGCGCAAGAGAAGGCCCTCCAAGCCCTTCGCCGTCATGCTCAGGGACATTGATGCAGTCAGGTTGCACTGCGGGATCACTGCGGAGGAGGAGAAGCTGCTGCTCTCACCGCAGAGCCCCATCGTGCTTCTGCCGTGGAAGCCCGGCTCGAGCATCTGCCGGGAGGTGGCGCCGGCGCTCAAATACCTGGGCGTGATGCTGCCCTATACACCGCTGCACCATTTAATACTCAGGGAGTCGGGCCTCCCCCTAATTATGACCAGCGGTAACATCAGCGAGGAGCCGATAGCCGGCGAGAACAACGAGGCGCTGCGCAGGCTGGGCAATATAGCCGACTTCTTCCTGCTGCATAACCGTGATATCTACTCGACCTACGACGACAGCGTGGCCATGGTAGTGGAGGGCGCGCCGCAGCTTGTGCGGCGGGCCAGGGGCTACGCACCCTATCCGGTCCATCTCGATTTCAACGTCCCCCAGATACTGGCCTGCGGCGCTGAGGAGAAGAACACCTTTTGCCTCACGCGTGACAACCACGCCTTCGTCAGCCAGCACATCGGCGATATGGAGAACCTGGAGACCATGCAGCACTTCGAGCGCATGGTGGAGCTGTATAAGAAGCTGTTCAGAATAGAGCCGCAAGTAATAGCTTACGACAAGCACCCCGAGTACCTGCCCACCAAGTACGCACAGGAACAGGCCGGAAAGCTGGGAATCAGGGCGGTATCCGTCCAGCACCACCACGCACACATTGCCTCCTGCATGGCGGACAACGGCCTGCAGGAGCCGGTCATCGGCCTGGCCTTCGACGGCACGGGCTACGGCATAGACGGCCATATCTGGGGCGGCGAGTTCCTGGTGGCAGACTATAAGGGGTTCGAGCGCGTGGGGCAGCTGGAGTACCTGCCGCTTCCGGGCGGCGCGCTGGCCATCAAGAAGCCCTACCGCATCGCCGTGGGCTACATGCTTTCGCTGCTGGGGCCCGAGGCCTTCGACCGAAGGCTGGGCTTTCTCAGGGCCATCGAGCCGGACGAGCTGCCGCTGATCAGCCGCCAGATAGAATCGCACATCAATACCCCGCTGACCTCCAGCCTGGGCAGGCTGTTCGACGCCGTATCCGCCCTGGCCGGCGTGCGCTCCGCCATAGATTATGAGGCGCAGGCCGCCATCGAGCTGGAGATGAGGTCATACGAAGCTCCTGACGAGAAGGGCATCTATCCCTTCTTCGTGACCGCGGACGAACACTATCACGTCGTGCTGCTGCACGGCCTGATATCTTCCGTGGTGGACGACCTGCTCAGGGGCTGCAGCGCCGCCACGGTGGGCATGCGCTTCCACAACACGCTGGCGGTCATGGCGCGCGATGTCTGCCTCAGGATACGGGAGCAGCATAAAATTGATCGGGTGGCGCTGAGCGGCGGCTGCTTCCAGAACCGCCTGCTGCTGGTCAAAACGATGGCGGCGCTCAAGGAAGCGGGCTTCAGGGTGCTGACCCACAGCCAGGTGCCCTGCAACGACGGCGGCATATCTCTGGGCCAGGCCGTGATAGCGGCATCTATGAATTAGGCGTTAAGGAAGGGCGCAAATGAAACCTTTGTTTCCCTGTGTTACAATAGCCCAAAACTGTTGTCGGAAAGAGCAGCAGAAAACGGAGGTAGGAAGAAGATGCCACAAAAGAACCTGGTTATATGTGCAATATATATCTCGGACAAGAAAGAACCCAGCTTGAATCGGGCAGATATTAGTTTTATAGCTGCTAGATATAAGCCCGGTACCTCAAATACGACTGCGCTTGCCAGGAAATCGTTTTACAAGCTTCCCAAGAAGGATATGAATAAATGGATTCAGCTAAGCGTGGATATAACCGCCCCCTCGGTGCTGCTTGGGCCCAATCAGCGTGTAGCGTTCTTGTTGTACGAGCATGATCCCCACCCGGACAAAAGCTGGACATACGATGCCAGCTATGCACCCCTCCACTATACCTCCTTGGATTCGCCTTATGGCAGCATTTATATGAACTACAATGATTTCGCAGGCAATCCAACCAAAGAATATGCTCTAAGCGGTGCGAAGGTCAAAATACGCAGCTATGATGTATAGTGGTCCATTAATGAATCTTAAGTCTACTTAGTCAGGCGTACATCCTGCTGGCACGACAACTCTTAAGTATCATAAATTGGCTATTAATCATTGACTATTAAGTCAATGGGATATTATTATGGCCCATCGCGCGGTATGACACGATAGCCAAATTGAGCTATACTTCTGGCATGTGTCTGGCAGTTCCCGTAAGAATTACCTCTGTTGAAGGCGACCAGGCCGAGGTGGACATAGGAGGTGTAGGCCGCCGCGTCAGCATTGCACTCACGCCTGAAGCCAGGGTGGGCGACTACGTGCTGCTGCACACCGGCTATGCCATCAACGTGCTGGACGAGGCGGAGGCACAGGAAACGCTCAGCCTGCTGGAACGCATGGTTGAAGCAGACACTTCCGGCGGCACATAGCCTGCCGGAGCCAAAGCTGCATTTCCGATGAAAAGGAGGCCTATGATGTCCTTTAAGAAATTTACCGTGCTCAGCGCCGTAGTGATAATCGCCCTGAGCAGCCTGGCAGACGGCTGCTCTGCTCAGCAGGCACAGCCGCCCGCCGGGCCGGACGGCTCGCAGCCATCCAATAAGCCCCCGCTGACGCTGCCTGTAACCCCTACAGAGAACAAAAGCGCTATCACACCGCCGCAATCATCGGCACTGCCCAACTTCAGCGGCAAGCTGGTGTTCAACTCGGGCACGGGAGACCAGGGCGGGCCGCAGATATATACATCAACCGCCAACGGCACCAACTGGACCAAGCTGACCAAGGGCAATGTAGGCGGTGACCGCTTCCCCAAATGGTCGCCTGACGGCAGCAAAATTGTCTTCTTCTCAGACCGTGACGGCACGCAGCAGATATATGTCATGAACGCCGACGGCAGCAACCAGGTAAGGCTGACCAACAATACTGCCAACGACCTGCTGCCATCCTGGTCTCCGGACGGCAAAAAGATTGCCTTTACCTCGAGCCGTGACAATAACGAGCAGATATACGTGATGAACGCTGACGGCAGCAACCAGGCAAGGCTGACCAAAAACTCCGACAACGATGCGGCACCCGTCTGGTCACCTGACGGCAAGAAGATCGCCTTCCAGAGCGACCGTGACCAGAACACCGAGATCTACGTGATGAACGCCGACGGCAGCAACCAGGTCAACATCACCTCCGACGCCGCGGTGGATGATTTCCCGGCGTGGTCGCCGGACGGCAAGAAGATCCTCTTCCAGTCCAATGACAGCGGCACCTTCCAGATCTGCGTTATCAATCCCGACGGCACAGGCCGGCAGCGGCTGACCTTCGGCCAGAACGAAAATAAATACCCGGACTGGTCTCCGGACGGCAGCAAGATAGTCTTCTATTCCAAGCGCGACTGCGATAACGATAACGGCGAGATATATATTATGAACGCCGACGGCAGCGGGCAGACCCGCATTACCCACAGCGACTGCACGGACGCGGGCCTGGCCTCCTGGCACAATTAAGCCGGGTCAAACGCATTGCAGAGGTGGTAATATCTCCGGCGGACTGACAGTTGAATGAAGTTCATTGACGAGTTCCGTGACGCCGGCCTGGCCCAGAAGCTGGCGCACAGGATTGCCGCCATCTCCACCAGGCCGGCCAGGCTGATGGAGTTCTGCGGCGGGCATACCGTAGCCATCATGCGCAACGGCATCCGCCAGCTACTTCCGCCCAATATCGAGATGCTCTCCGGACCGGGCTGTCCCGTCTGCGTCACGGCCAATGCGGATATAGATAAAGCCATAGCTCTGGCGGCACTGCCGGATGTTATCATCACCACCTTCGGCGATATGCTCAAGGTGCCGGGCAGCTACTCCAGCCTGCAGAAAGCGCGCGCCGCCGGCTCGGATATACGCGTGGTGTACTCCACGCAGGACGCGCTGCAGATAGCGGCTGATAATCCCCGCAGGCCGGTCATCTTTCTGGGCATCGGCTTCGAGACGACCGCACCCACCGTGGCCGCCGCAGTGCTGCAGGCCGACCTGAAAAACCTGAGGAATTTTTATGTGCTGTGCCTGCTCAAGACCACGCCGCCGCCCATGAAGGCCCTGCTGGACCTGGGCGAGGTGAAATTGAACGGCATTGTCTGCCCCGGGCATGTCAGCTCCATCATCGGCACAAAACCGTATGAAACCTACGCCCGCAACTACGGCATTGCCTGCGTGGTAGCCGGGTTCGAGCCCGTGGACATCCTGCAGGCGGTTGAGATGCTGATAGCGCAGATCGAGAGCGGCAAACCGGATGTAGAGATAGCCTATAGGCGCGGCGTCAGGCCCGAGGGGAATCCCAGGGCGCTGGAGCTTATGCGCAACGTATTTGAAGCGTCCGCGGCGGACTGGCGCGGCATTGGGACTATACCCGGCAGCGGCCTCAAGCTGAAAAAAGAATATGCCACCTTCGATGCCGCCCTGGAGTTCGAGGTTGAACCTCCGCCGGCCAGGGAGGCGCCCGGCTGCCGCTGCGGAGAGGTGCTGAGAGGCGTGGTCAGGCCTCCACAGTGCGGGCTGTTCAGAAAGGTTTGCACGCCTGAAAATCCCATCGGCCCCTGCATGGTCTCTTCGGAAGGCACCTGCGCCGCCTATTACCAGTTTGGAGGCATGGATGGAAGATAAGATTCTGCTGGCGCACGGCAGCGGCAGCAAGCTCAGCCACGACCTGGTGGAGAAGATACTGGCCCCGCCCATCGATAACCCCATACTGGCGCGCATGGACGATTCGGCGGTGTTCGACCTGGCAGGCAGGCTGGCTTATACCACGGACAGCTATGTGGTCAACCCCATATTTTTCCCCGGCGGCGATATAGGCAGGCTGGCCATCTGCGGCACGGTCAACGACCTCTCCATGAGCGGCGCACAGCCGCTCTATCTCAGCCTGGCGCTGATTATCGAGGAAGGCCTGGAGATAGCAGACCTGCGCCGCATAGTTGAATCCATCCGCGATACGGCCGAGGAGGCCGGCGTGCAGATAATCACCGGGGATACCAAGGTGGTCAACCACGGCAAGGCCGACCGGCTGTTCATCAACACCTCCGGCATCGGCGTCATCGGCGAAGGCGTGGATATATCCGGCTCCAACGCCAGGCCGGGCGACAGGATCATACTCAGCGGCGGCATCGGCGAGCATGGCATGGCGGTAATGAGCCGGCGTGAGGGGCTGGAGTTCAAACTGCCCGTGGCCAGCGATTGTGCCCCGCTCAACAAGCTGGTGGCCGGCATGCTGGCGGCCAGCAGCAACATCCACAGCCTGCGCGATCCCACCCGCGGCGGGCTGGCCTCCACGCTCAACGAGTTCGCACGCCAGTCCGGTGTTGGCATCAACATCGAGGAAGATAAAATACGCGTCCACGACGGCGTGAGGGGCGCCTGTGAGCTGCTGGGGCTTGACCCGCTTTATATTGCCAACGAGGGCAAGCTGGTGGCCTGCGTGACTCCGGCCGATGCGGATAGGGTGCTGGCCGCCATGAAAAAGAACCAGTATGCCGCTCAGGCCGCTGTAATAGGCGAGGTCACAGCCGAGCACCCGGGCAGGGTGGTGATGAAGACCGGCATCGGCTCATCCCGTATAGTGGACATGCCGACCGGCGAGATCCTGCCGCGCATCTGTTGAATCCATGGACAAGAAACCCTCCAGGGCTGTTCTGGGCATCGGCAACCCCCTGCGCCGTGACGACGGGCTGGGCATCCGCATTATCGAGGAGATGCGCCGCATGCCCGGATATGATGACTTTGAACTTATCGACGGCGGCACGTCGCCGGACCTTCTTTCGCTGCTGGATGAGAGTATAAAGAAGCTCGTTATCGTGGATTCTCTCCGAGGCAGCGGCCCGCCGGGAACGATTTACCGGCTGGAGGTGGGCCAGGAGAACATCACCGGGGGGACGGCCTCATCGCACGGCCTGGGCGTGCTGGATACCGTCAGCATCATGCCGAAGCTGGGGCTCAAGCCTCCGCAAATCATCATCATCGGCGTGGAGCCGGAGGATGTCTCCCACGGACTGGGCCTGACAGCCCGCATTGAAAGGCTGCTTCCGGAAATTATCCGGGCGGTGGACGGCGAGCTCAAGGCAGCAGATTGAAATGGGCCGCGCGTTATGCTTAAATTAATCTAAATCACATATAAAGTATAGCAGCGGTATACAGAACTTATGAGCCCCAAAGAATTTACGCAGGAAGTTAAGGACAAGGCCTTCATCAGGCAGAGAAAGGTCTGCGCACATTGCGGCGCTGCTGTTGAGGTGGATTCAGGGTTCTCCCATTTTAAGAAGCCGGTGGAGCTGGGCGGGGATACTTCGCTGGCCAACTGCGTAATACTCTGTCAAAAATGCCACGTGAAGTACGGCCACATCTCCAGGTGGGACAAGTTCGTTATCACCCAGGACTACCCCTATTTCTCAGCGGATGGTCTGCCGCACTAGGCACGACGGAATCTACGGAGCTATTTCACCAGCTTTAAAAAGCTAACCGTCTGACCGGTCATGACGAAGGTGTACTGCATGCCTTCTTCTTTCACTTTCCAGACCCCGTATGTTCCCCCTGTGCGCCCGCCGGCCTGGTCAAAGGTGATCGTGCCGCTTGTGCCCGGATATTCCCTGCCCACTTCGGCCAGCGCATTCTTAATTGCTCCACCGTTGTAGACATTGGCCTTTTTCAGCGCGGCGGCAATCATGTTCACTGCGTCATAGGTTGTGTCGCAATACACCGTCGGGGGTAAACCATAGGCATATTTATAGGCCGTCACAAAATATTTATAGGTCGGTGATTCCTCGTCGGGAATAGGCACCGTGCCTGTCACGGCTTTCTCCATGAATTTGGCGGCGTCACCGTACTTGTCCAGCGGCAAATCAAAGGCGCCGTCGGTTGTGAACCAGGGTATGTTATCCATGCCCCGCTGCAGCGCCTGCTGGAAGATGACGGCGCTGTCATCGTATGCGCCTGCATGCAGCACGCAGCTGGGTATAGTATCCTTGATGGCGTTCAGCTCCGAAAAATAGCTGAGCTTGGTGGGGTCGTAGCGGATAGAGGATACCACCTGCGTCCTGCCCTTGAGGTACTCTTTCGCCACAGTCTCAATGCCCTGCCCGTATATGGTATCCACCACCAGTATCGCCACCTTCTTGTAACCGGCGTCGGTTATCAGCTTGGCTACAACGCCGCCTTGCAGCGAGTCGTCCGGGGATACGCGGAATACCCAGCCGGACCAGTTAAAGCGCCCCAGTGCGCTGGACGTCGCTGACGGCGAAACCATCACCACGCCTTTATCGGCCATGTACGGGCCGGCGCCCATTACGGCCTCACTGGTAGTGCCGCCGATAACCACCTGCACACGCGACTCATCAACCAGCTTATGCGCGGCGTAGAGTGCCGTAGCCGCGGTCGGACCCTCGTCCTCAACTACCAGGGACAGCCGTTTCCCGTCAATGCCGCCGTTGTCATTTATTTCTTTTACGGCAAGTTGTGCAGCCTTTATCAGGTTCGGGCCCCCGGTCGGCGCGGCCGAGGTGGCCATAAGGCAGCCCACCGGTATATCCGCCGGCAGTTGCTGCGCCGGAAGAAAGCACGCCGTAACTGCCAGCAGCAGCGCAGTAGCAATCAGTGCAAAAAAGACCACTTTCATTTCCAACTCACCTTCCGGCAGGCTCAAGCCGGCTGCTATTATAGCATTTCCCCTTCTCTGCCAGTATATGTAGTTTTTACTCATTTTGCCAATCGGGGTAAAATAGTGCCTGAGAAAATTAACGGTCCCGTATTTGTTTCGGCCCCCGGTGAGCACGTGAGGCGGTGATGGTGACCGAGAGCAGATTTATGGATGTGATCTCTGACAGGACAGATGTCCTGAAAATATTACCTGAGGCGGCTGCAGAGCTTTGCACCGCCCTCTTCAGAAATTCGCCTGCCGGTATTTATATAACACGCGACGGCAAGTTCATTTATACCAATATCGAGTTCCGGCGCATCACCGGCTACAGCCAGGACGAGCTCTCCGGCAAGGATTACATGCGGCTGATCAACCCCCGCTATCGCCAGCGACCCAAGCAGAACGCCGCCTTCCTCCTGCCGGAAGATGACACCACAGGCCACGAGTTCAAGATCACCACGCACGAAGGCAAGAAAAAGTGGATATCTGAAAAGATCACCTATTTTAAATACGGCGGCAACTGGCTGACGCTCGGCCACTGGCTGGATATCAGCGAGCACCACTCGATTGAAAAAGCCTGGCATGAGGCCGAAAGGCGCTTCCAGGCTGCCTTTGAAGACCTCTCTACCGGGCTGAGCATAATCGGCACCGACGGCATCTTCCTCAAGGTCAACAAGTCTTTCTGTGACATGATCGGCTATGAAGAACAGGAGATCCTGGAATCGCGCTTCGACCAGGTGCTCTGCCCCGAAGACAGGGCTGAGAAAGGCGACCTAATGCAGCTTTTCCTGTCGCTGGAAAAGCCCGACAAGCTTATGCAGATGAGGCTGGAGTGCAAGGACGGCCGGGCCATCTGGGTGTCCATGAGCATATCGTTGATAGGTGACAGCGAGGACGGCCCATCCTATTTCATCGTCAATTTCCAGGACGTGACCGAGCAGAAGCGCATTGAGCAGGGCCTGAAAGAGGAGGAGAAGCTTTACCGCTCGCTGGTGGACATGGCGCTTGAGCATGTTGCAGTTGCCGACCTGGACTGCCGTTTCACACACGCCTCGCAAAAGTTCGTTGAGCAGATGGGTTACAGCAGCGAAAAAGACCTGCTGGGCAAGACTATCGGCGGCCTGGTGGTTCCGGCTGAAAGCCAGATGGTGCAGGCCAGTGTCATGGATTTGCTCAAGCAGGACAGGCCGGGAAGCTTCGATTGCTCCCTGGTCAAGAAGGATGGCAGCGCCTTTCGGGCGGCAATGAACATATCCTGGATAAACAATAGCCAGGGCTCGCCTTCCTGCATCGTTGTCAGGCTGCTGGATAAGACGGCGGAGAGACCACACCCCGCGGCCGCCGTTCTTATGGAGCAGCCGGCGGTCAGGGCGGAAGCCCCGGCGGTCATTGAACCCAAGCCGCAGGCTGTGGTCCAGGTGCCGGAGCCGGCCCAACCCGGGCCGGAACAGAAGGTGGAAGAGCCGGCAGCCAGTGCTGCGCCGGCTGCAGAGGAAACGGCAGCGCCGGCAGCTGCAGTTGCGGCACCCCCGGAGGAAGCGGCCCCGGCGGAAAAGCACGAGGTTGAACAGTCTCCTATGGCTCAGGCCCTGGAGAATACCTCCACCGCCATAATGTTGATAAATGACGACACCAAGATAGCTGCAGTTAATGCAGCCTTTGAAAGGCTGACCGGCCTGTCCAGGGAAGAGACCGAGGGGAAGAAAAGCTGGATAGAGTTCGTAGCGGCTGAAGACCAGCCCAGGCTGAAGAAATATTACCTCCTGCGCCGGCTCGATCCGGCCTCCGCTCCGGACACTTATGAGTTCAAGCTGGTGGACAGGCAGGGCAACACAAAGGACGTGCTGATCAACGTCAGCCCGGTCGCCGGCACCAAAATGCTGGCAGCCAGCATGCTGGATATCACCGACTACCACCGTGAGAGCAAAGGCGAAACCTTCTCCGAGCAGTATAAATACCAGCAGCAGGTAGTCGGCAATTTAAAGAGCATGGTCTTCATACTGGGCATGGACCTCAAGCTACTGTGGGTCAATCCCTTCGGCACCAAGAGGCGTGGCTTCAGCGTAGATGAGCTCATGTCCATGCCGCTGGATCGCCAGGTCACGGCCGATACCCTGCAGAGGGCTTTAAAAATCCTGGAGGAAGAGCTGAAGCTGGAAAAGGCAGGGACGGCTGATCCCGACCGTTACCGTAAAATTGAGCTGGAGTTCTACAACAAGGACGGCTCAACCTACTGGTCGGAAAATATATTCTCCGGCATTCGCGACGATAAGGGTGAGCTTATCGGCCTGCTGAGCGAGGGCAGGGATATATCGAACCGCAAGCGTTCTGAAGATCTGCTCGAGCGCAGCCTGGCCATGCTGGAACGCACGCTGCTCAGCGTGATAGAGGCCATGGCCAGGGTGGTGGAGATGAAGGATCCGTACACGGCCGGCCACCAGGAACGCGTGGCCGAGCTATCCAGGGCTATCGCAGTGGGCATGAACCTTCCGGACGACCTTGTGCAGGGAATTACCCTGGCGGCCAAGATCCACGACATCGGCAAGGTTTACGTGCCGGTGGAGATATTAAGCAAGCCGGTTGTGCTGACCGGCATCGAGCGGGAGATTATCAAGGCACACGCCCGCGGAAGTTATGACATTTTAAAGTCAATAGAATTCCCCTGGCCCGTGGCCGAATCTGTCTATCAGCACCACGAGAGGATGGACGGCTCCGGCTATCCGCGCGGCCTCAAGGAGCACGAGATCATACTGGAGGCCAAGATCATTATGGTGGCTGACGTGGTGGAAGCCATGGCTTCGTACAGGCCCTACCGTCCGGCCTGCGGCATAGATGCTGCACTGGATGAGATATCAGCAAACAGCGGCATTCTCTATGACCCTGAAGTAGTGAAAACCTGCGTGCGGTTATTCCGAGAAGAAGGCTTTTGCTTTAAGGAGCCTACCGTTGCCTCCTGAACGGGGGAGCAGGCATAGCCGTCATAAAGTCACCCGCAGTGATATTGCAGCCTTTTCGTCCATCGTCGGCGCGTCCAATGTAATTACCTCACCGGCCGGGCTGCATGACTACGGCCGGGATGAAACGCCGCTGCTCAAGCCCAGGCTTCCCGAGCTTGCAGTTAAGCCGCGGGATACGGCCCAGGTATCTGAGATACTGCGCTACGCTAACAGAAAAGCTATTCCGGTCACCACGCGCGGGGGCGGGACGGGCCTGAGCGGCGGATGTGTGCCGCTGCACGGCGGGATAGTCCTCTCCCTGGAGAAAATGAATAAAATACTTGAGATCGACCGGCGCAACTTCGTCGCGGTCGTCCAGCCGGGCGTCCAGCTGGGCGAGCTGCGCCAGCACACGGAAGCGGCCGGCCTGAGCTATCCCGTCGCCCTGGGAGAGATGACGGCCAGCGTCGGCGGCAGCATAGCCACCAACGCCGGGGGCCTGAACGCCGTCAAGTACGGTGTCACCAGGCATCATGTACTGGGCCTGGAAGCAGTGCTGGCCGGAGGCCAGGTCATACGCACCGGCGGTAAATTCGTAAAGTGCTCGTCCGGCTATGACCTGACCCAGCTGCTGATAGGATCGGAGGGCACGCTGGCGGTTATAACCGAGATCACGCTCAAGCTCAACGCCAGGCCGGCCAACCGCGAGGCCTTATTCGTTCCCTTTCACAGCCTGCAGGATGCCATCGACTCGGTGCCGGATCTTCTGCTGCTTGACCGCGCCCCGGTAGGGCTGGAGTTCATGGAGGAGAGCATCCTGCAGATCGCCGAGTGGTACACCGGCAAGAAGCTACCATATCATGGCTTCCGGGCCTTCCTGCTGGTGCTGTCTGAGGCGCCCGGCCAGGACGATATAGCGGACTATTTCTATCAGGTGGAGAAGGTAGTAAAAAAGCACGGCGCGGCCGATGCACTGGTGCCTCCCGGCCAGCTGGCCATGCGCAGGCTGCTGGAAGCCAGGGAAGGCTTTTACCACGCCATTAAAAAATATGCCCCCATGCAGATACTAGACGCCGTTGTCCCCAGGAGCGAGATAGCTTCCTTCGTAGCCGCAGTGAAAAAGCTTGAACCGAAATACGGCATCCCCATCGTCATCTACGGCCATGCCGGCGACGGCAACGTGCACCTTCACCCGGTGTGCAGGGACATGGCCGCGTTAGCCTGGAAAAGGAAACTGCACGCCCTGATGAGGGACATCTACTCCCTTTGCCGTCAGCACGGCGGCGCAGTATCGGGAGAGCACGGCATCGGCCTGGATAAGAAGGAGTTCTTCAACGATACCGCCGACGCCGCGCTGCTGGATGCCATGAAGAAGATAAAATCCGCCCTCGATCCAAAGCACATTCTGAATCCGGGTAAAATATTCGATTGAGCTGCCGCTTTAGTCGTATGGACACATTGACAGCAAACATATCGGGTTTATAATACAGTCAAATCACAGAGGAGGCGTACCGATTATGGACCCCGTAATTGTCACCAATTTAATACTGTGCCTGATCATACTCGCCATGGGCATCTGGGAGTATATCAGGACAAAGGCACGGCTGGAGCTGTATATTGGAGTTGCCTTCGGCCTGTTCGCAGTATCGCACCTGATAACACTGCTCGGGCTGGCCCCCGGTCTGACCGTACCCCTGATTATTATCAGGTTGCTGGCATATTTGACGGTTATTTACGCCCTTTATACAGCCATCGCCAAGAAAAGCAAGGCCTGATAACCGGCCCGTCTGAATGAACTGCCTTTACCTTCGCAGATATTCGCTATAGCTGGCTAATGCATCCAGAGCCCGGGCGGCCTGATGCGGCATGTGGTGTATAATCAGTTCCCTCTGTCCCAGGGCATAAGCGATATTAATATCCTGAACAGCATCCGCAAACAGCAACTCAGAGGCCACGACCAGGGGCTTGGCATATTTTTGGGACAGGGCGTTAAATTCCTCCATAGCAGCCAGCGTGGCCTCGGTCACGATGCTGCCCCAGTTTTGCTTTTCTTCTTCACTGGACGGTGAAAGGAAGCTCCTGATGCGCAGCGCCGGCATTATGCTCAGGAAGGCCATCGCATCCACCTCCGGGCATCTCATCACCACCTCCACCGCCTTATAAATATTGTCTGCCCTGGCGCCGGCCACCAGGTCGACCGGGTTGCCGCGGTTCCACCAGGCGGGCAGCAGCTTGTCCAGCTCGCTGATCACCTCGTCCGGCAGCTTGACAACGTCAAATCCCCGTTCGGCGCAGGCATCCGCCGCCAGCACGCCCCAGCCGCCCCCGGCGGTAACGATTCCCAGCCGGCGGCCTCTGGGCAGCGGCTGCCGGAGAAAGGCAATGGCGGTGTCCAGCATCTCATCCAGGCTGCCGGCCCGGATCACACCGGCCTGTTTGCAAACTGCATCAAATATCCTGTCTGAGCCTGCAATCGAAGCAGTATGCGATGCGGCCGCCCTGGCGCCTGCCTGCGTCTTGCCCACCTTGACCATGATGATGGGCTTCTTTTTGCTCACCTCAGAGGCCACCCTGAGAAAACGCCGTCCATCCTTGAATCCCTCGGTATAGCACATGATGACCCTGGTGTGTGGATCGTCGCCCATGTACTCCAGGTAGTCCTCGGTATGCAGGTCGGCCTCGTTGCCGCTGGCCACGCAGGCGCTGCAGCCCAGGCCCTTGAGCATGGCCTGGCGTGCCAGCACATCCATCACATTGCCGCTCTGCGCCACCACAGCGAACTTGCCGGGAGGCGTAAAAAAGGGCGGGAACTGCACGTACTGCCTGTTCCAAGGGCTCATCACGCCGTTGCAGTTGGGGCCGACCAGCGCCATGCCGCCCTTGCGCGCCTCTGCCACCATCTCGGCCTGCAGCCGGGCGCCTTCATCGCCCAGCTCGGCAAAGCCTGCCGTGATCACTATGCCGGACCGGATGCCCTTGCCCACGCACTGCCTGATGACCTGCACCACGGCAGGCGGCGGGACTATCACAACCGCCAGGTCAGGCTTTTCAGGTATATCCGCAATATCGCGATAGACCGTCCGTCCCAGCAGCTCATCTTCGTTAGGATTCACCGGATAGATGTGTCCCTTAAAGCCCCCGTCGATCAGGTGCTTCAGCACGTTAAATCCCCACTTGGTTACGTCCCTGGAAGCACCGATTACGGCTATGGAGCCGGACGTGAATAGCGGAGCAAGCCTGTCAGCATTTATCATAGGGCCGAAGTTCCTTTCTGCAGATTATTAGATTATATATGATGCCGGCCGGATAGAAGCAACGCCCTATTCCAGTCCGTATTTCTTAATGTCAAGCAGCCAGTAGCCGTCCCTGGACTGCAATTCGCTCTGGCCGATGGCGATCCTGCGCCTGAAGATCGGCCCTGCCGTCACTAGCGTGTGGTATTCGCCTTTTTCTCCGCAGGGGTCGATGCCGCGGGCCTTGGTGTAGTCAGCAAACGCCCGGTCAAGCTTTTTGCCCAGCCAGTGGCTTTCGATGAGTTCGGCCTTGGCGCCGATGATCACGGCTTCAAAGCCCGCTTCCACGAAGGAAGAATACAGCTCTCCCGTATCCCTACCCCACAGCGGCTCCACCGCCTCGATGCCGATCTCACTGCAGACCCGCTGCACCCAGTCCAGGTGTTCCTGCAGATAAATATCGCCGAACACCATGCCCTTTATGCCCAGCGGGACCATTCCGCCCACGGCGGCTTTAAAGTCACGCTCGTATCCATCCCAGGTGGTCTCCGGCTGATGCACCGGTATGCCCAGTGCCTCCCCCTGCAATTGGATTAACCCGGGATTGGTGCCGTGAAAGCGCACCCGCTTCGGGTCGGTGGAGATGAAATTCATCAGCCGTGAAACCCTGTAGCCGAGCCTGAGCGCTTCATACAGGGCCAGGCAGCTGTCCTTGCCGCCGCTCCAGGACATAAGGTAGCTTCGATTCTTGTCGTCTTTATCCATGATTAGTGTGTGGTAAACGATAATGCCGTTGCGCAGTCTCAGAGCGGCGTTTCGCTCAGGCTGATAATGCGTTCCTTGTTGATGGCTATGAAATCGAACTTGGAACCGCCACCCGGCAGCGGAGGGTCAATCTCTACCTGCGTCAGCGGCAGGAACCTGCTGGGACTCTCAATGGTATCCGCCACCTGCCCCCAGGTATCCACATAAATGCGCCCCTTCACTTTATAGGGCGCTGCATAGACCTGGGCCGCTACAATGGTCACACCTATGGGCAGCTTCTCCCTGAAGGGATACGTGCTCAGTGGCTTTTCCCTGGCCTTGCTGCTGACCTGGCCCACAAATATGATGTTGTTCTTGGCGATATAGATCAGGGACTGTTTTGTTTCCTTGCCCTTGCGGTCGATGATCGTGGCATCCGTCAGCGGCAGAAAGCCGACGATCTTGGTGGCGGCATTGGAGCGTATGCCTTCGTTTAAACCGTCGATCAGGCGCTGGTCGAAGCCGTATTTAAAGCTGCCGGTATACACCAGGTCTCCGGTGCAGACCAGCACCTCATAGTTCTTTTGCTGCTCGTTGCCTTCAGCTTCGACCGCCATTTAAACTCCTATGGGCAAATAGCGACTATATAATAGTCCAGAAGGGCGCATCGCTGTCAAGCCTTGAACGCAAGGAGGTTTTGCAGGCGCTGTATAAAGTGTATCATTAGTATTAGATAGGCTTTTTGAGGAATGGGTGGCGACGGCCTATGGAAGACGAGGCCAAGACTAAAAGACAGCTTATCGACGAGCTCGAACAGCTTCGCAGCAGGTTAGAATCACTGCAGTCCGGGCCTGGCGATGAAGGGGTGGACATACTGACCGGGTCCCTTGAAAACAAGTGTAATATAAGCCGGATAATTCCCCACGCCCTGTGCACCATTGACACGGCCCTGAACATTATATCGGCCAATCCCAACATGGAATCGATGCTGGGCTACGGCAACGGCGAGCTCTCCGGCAAGAACCTGGTAATGCTGATGGGCCAGCCCTTCCGGCAGGACTTCCCGGAGTTCGTCATCAGGGCTTCCCAAACACCGGCAGGCAACTATGAGGCAGAGCTGGTCAGGAAGGACGGCATCAATATCTGGGCGGCCATCAGCGCCACGCCCATCGCCGGACGTAAAGGGGAATTCCTGGGAGCCCTGGTCAGCCTCACTGAGATCACCGATTACAAACGCATGTTCGAGGAGCTGCTGCTGGGCTCCAGGCTGCTTGATTCAGCCTCAGACTCCATTTTTCTGCGGGACCTGGAAGGCAATTTCGTCTATGTCAACGAGGCCGCTTACAAGACACGCGGCTTCACCAGGGAGGAGCTGTTGAACGCCAGCATCTACCAGGTCGTCGCACCGGAGTACCACCAGCTAGTTGAGGACAAGGTCAAGGAGCTTTTCAAGAAAGGCAAAGCCAGCTTTGAAGCTGCCCATCTGAAGAAAGACGGCAGCACATTTCCTGTGGAGATACATATGAGCATTGTCGAGATGGGAGGCAAGAAGCTCATCCTGAGCATAGCGCGCGATATAGCGCAGCGGAAAAAGATAGAGGCCGAGCTGATGCGCGCCCTTAAAATGGAGTCGGTAGCCATGATGGCCGGCGGCGTGGCAGGGCAGTTCAACTCTCTGCTTACCCGCATTACCGGCAACCTGGCCGTAATGATGTCTGAGATGGAACCCAGGACGCAGCTCTATCATCTGCTGCAGGAAACCGAAAAATCGGCTTCCCGCACCCGAGACCTGGCCAGGCACCTGCTGGCCTTTTCACACAAAGGAACGCCGGTTAAAAAGACGGCGTCGATTGGGACGCTCATCAAGGATACGGCGGACTTTGTCCTCAGCGGCGCCAACGCCTGGTGCAATTTCTTCATTGCGGAAGACCTGCACCAGGTGGAACTGGATGAAGGTCAGTTCAGCCAGGCGCTGAGCAACATCATACTCAACGCCAGCCAGGCCATGCCCAACGGCGGCGTGATCAACATAAGCGCCCGCAACTTGAAGCTGGAGGACAACGAGATATCCAACCTTAAAGAGGGGAGCTACGTCGAGATATCCGTGGAGGACAGGGGCCAGGGCATCCGCTCCGCCTACCTTCAGCGTGTATTCGATCCCTATTTCACCACCAGGGAGGGGCAGCTAGGCCTGGGGCTGAGCATTGCCTACACCATAATCAGCAGCCACGGAGGCACCATCACCGCGGCATCCGAGGAGGGCAAGGGCAGCACCTTCCGTATTTATTTACCGGCAGCCGAAAGCAAGGCCACGAAGGAAGCCGAGAAAAAGCCCGCCAGGCCGGACGTTAAAATGTTGATTGTGGACGACGAATCGGTCATACGCAACGTCGGCAAGCGCATGCTCAACAGGCTGGGATACAACAACGTTGAATTTGCCAGCAACGGTATCGAGGCGGTGCAGAAATACGGCGACGCAGTTGCACATGGCGACCCTTATAACGTCGTTATTGCCGACCTTACGCTTCCCGGCGGCATGGGGGGTAGAGAGGTGGTGAAGTCCATTCTGAATATAGATCCCAAGGCCAATATCATCATATCCAGCGGCTATTTCGACGCGCCGCTGCTCAACGATTTCCAGCGCTACGGGGTAAAGGGCGTGCTGGCCAAACCCTACCGGCTGGAAGAGCTGAAGCTGCTGCTCCAGGATATCTCCGAAAATAAAACGGCCTGACATTTGAATTACAGGTTTTAACACATTAGTTCTTCCCGGCTTCCCAAAGCTGACCCACGATCCCCGACTAAACATTTTCTGTCCGGCTGCGTTATTAGTTTCATGACTCAACAGACGGAGGTTCAAATGTGTATTTAAGAGAGTTAATTAACGCCGCACGGGCATAAATCTAAGCTGTACAAAGGAGGAGTCAATTGATAAGGATTATTTCAGGAGTTTTATCCCTGGCGCTGGCGTTGCCCTTCATACTCCCGGCTTCCGCGCCCGCCTATGCAGACACGGGCCAGCAACCTAAAATGCTGCCCGCCTTCAATGCCGTGCTGTCTGTCAGGGCGCCGGGCTCGGCTGAAGTAAGCCAGCCGGTAACCATCACAGTTTTTGGTAAGCGCAACCATGAGACAATTGCAGGAGCCTCAGTTTACGCACTAAAGATGTCTGATCTGGTCACACCGGCTGACAGCGACAATTATACAGCACTGCTCGATCGCTATGAGGCTCTGGCAATCTCCAAAGGCCGCTTGCTGGGCATAACCGGCGAGAACGGCACGGTCCAGTGTAACTTCACCGAATCCGGCCGTTTTCTGCTGGTCGCCACCCTCCAGGGCTATGTTCCCGGCTTCGGCCGGATCAACGTACTGGCCTCGGCCAAAAATCAGCTCGGCCTCAAGGCCCCCCAGTCCGCCACCATTAACCAGCAGGTCACCATTACCGCCATCGAGCGCAGCTCAGGGCAGCCGGTTGAGGGTGCCACGGTCTATGCCTTTGGCCCCAATATCAGGCTTAAGCCTAATATAAGGCCAGCCCCGGAGCCTTCCGAGAATGGAACGGCCACTGCCGTGCTGCTGGACGCCAACTTCGCTGATTCTATCAGCTCCGATGAGGCTGGCTCGCTGCTCGTCCAGTCCTCTTACCAGCCCATCCAGATCGGTAAGACGAATGCCAGCGGACAGGTGACATACGTCTTCTCGCAGCAGGGCGTCTATACACTGGTCGTTTTCAAGGACGGCTATCAGCCCGGCGGCAAGAAGATCAACATCCTGCTGGCACAGACCGGCCAGGCGCTGGTTATCAACGCACCCATCGCCACTGCCGCCGGCCAGTCCGTTTACCTGAACGTATGGGAAAGAGGCAGCAAGCAGCCCGTGGCCGGTGCTTTCATCTACCTGCTGAGGATAGGCGATATCCCGGCATCCAGGCCTCCTCTTCCGCCGATCAGCGCCAACCTGTCGGTCAGCGGCGCCATCAAGGCCGTGCCGCCTCCCATAGCCAAGGCATTGAAAGACAACGTTACACCCGACTTCAAACCCAGGCAAAATACAGGCGTTAAACTGATGCCGCCGACGGCCAAGAACGACAAGGCTAAATCCAACAACTTCAACCAGATCCCCGGGGCCAACGTGCTGCCCTGGGCCAGCGTCGTCGCACCGCTCACTCCTTACGATCCCAACACGGTGAAGGCCAAGGGCCAGCTCATCGGCTCCACCGGCGATAACGGACAGCTCATCTATACCTTCAGTGCCGGCGGCCGCTATGCACTTGCCGCCTTTAAGGACGGTTACAGCCCGGCTGTGGTTTTCATAAATGTAGGGGGTGCCACGACTACAGATAACACTACGCAGTAGCCCCGGTTACCCGGTTGCTCATCAGGGGCGCACCGCTGGTGCGCCCCTTAAAGTTCCACCACGGTTGCCCCGGCACTGCCCTCGCCGCGTCCGCCTTTGCGAAAGGACTTGACCAGCGGGTGCCGCCTGAGCTCGCGCATGACCGCCTGGCGCAACGTCCCTGTGCCCTTGCCGTGCACTATGCGCACCTCTTTCAATCCCGTCAGGCAGGCCTGGTTCAAATATTCATGGACTGCCGGTATGGCCTCGTCCACGGTCATGGCGTGCAGGTCAAGCTCAACGTCCATGCGCTTTATTCTTCTCCGGTTCCTTCTCAGTACGTTGAAACTCCAGCCGCAACACCTGCTCGGTGGCGCCCGTCACCTTGACCCGGTCATCAATGCGCCAGCCGACCACCCAGGCGATCTGGGTTGGAGAGCACACCAGAGGCACGGCATCCCGCCATGAGCGCGGGATGGCTGCATCCACCATAAAGTCCTGCAGCTTGCGGCTGTGCTGCATCCCCAGCGGCTGGAAACGGTCGCCCGGCCGCCTGCCCCTTACGAGCAACGACCTGCCAGAAAGATTCAGGTCCATGCTGGCGCCGAAAATATCGTCCTCCCGATAGAAGTTCTCACCTATAATCTCGGCTGTCACGTTCCAGCCCGGCAGCCTGGTCTGCCCCGGTATCTTCAGCTCGTACTCTCGTTCGAGTACCGGCCAGGGGCAGGCCTGAGTTCCCGGTCCGGATACTACCATGCGGCTGCGCTCGTTGGCCGCGCTTACGCCGCCAGGCAGGTTTACGCTTTTGCCCGTTCCGCCGAAAAGCAGCCTGACCAGCGCATCCAGGTGCGTCGCTTCAATGTCTTTCAAGCTCCCGTACGCCTGTTCCAACGCCAGGCGCAGGACGCGCCGCTGCAATGCCAGGGGCACGCCGCGCAGCCTGCCCGAATCGATGCACGTCAGGTCGTCCTCGACGGTCACCGTCCTGGCATAAATAGCCAGGGCCTGCTCATCCATGAAATCGGCGTCCTCGCCGGCCGTGTCTGCCAGCCTTACCAGCGCATCATCTATCTCCGGATTGTACTGCCGTAGAACAGGCATAAGCTCCATCCTGATGCGGTTGCGCAGGAAACCCGTTTGACGGTTGCTGGAATCCGTGCGCGGCTTAAGTTCCAGTGAATTACAGTATGCAGCGGTTTCCTCCGAGCTGATCCTCAGCAGCGGGCGTATGACCCAGAGGCCATCCTGCTTGCTGCCGTAGGGCATAGGTGCAGCAGGCCGCAAGCCGCGCAGCCCGTGTATGCCAGTCCCGCGCAGGTAGTGCATCAAGACAGTTTCAACATGGTCGCTGCGCGTGTGTCCCACAGCTACCCTGCTCGCTCCTACTTTCCTGGCGCTCTCGTCCAGAAACCTGTAGCGCACCTCGCGGGCCGCCTCCTCCAGCGAGGTCTTCCTCCTGGCATTCCAGGCGCGCACGTCAATCTTTTCTATTCTGGCCGGGATATTGAGCTTTGCCATCAGCTCGGTTACATAGCGGGCGTCAGCCTCCGATTCCTCATCGCGCAGCTGGTGGTCAAGGTGCGCGGCATAAAGCTCTACGCCCAGGCGATCCCTCAGGTTGTTAAGCACGTTGAGCAGGCATACGGAATCCGGCCCTCCGGATACGGCCACCAGCACCTTCTCGCCACCCAAGAGCAGCGCGTATTCCCTGATAAAATTGAAAACTCCTCTTTCAAGTGCAGCAGTGCTGGACGGCAAATCACTTCTCCCCTAGATGGCAGATATCGCTCAGCAACAAAAGCCGCGCCGGGCAACCTGCCACAAATTCCAGCACGGTCTGGCTGCTGGGTTGAATACGTATCCTGACCAGATGGGAAATAGGCAGGCCCAGTGCGGTGCAGACAATGGTGGCAGTCACGAAGTAATGAGAGACCAGCGCCACGCAGCCGTCCGGGTTTTCTTTGACGATTTTTTCAACGCTCCGCCACACCCTTTCCCGGAAATCGTGCAGCTTCTCACCGCCCTTGAAGGTGAGCTCTTCGCCCTGTTCCTGCAGGTCCACAAGGAACTGCGTAAACCCCTTGCTGAAATTTTCCAGTGACATGCCTTCCAGCTCGCCCACATGCAGCTCCCTCAGGCCATGCTCCTGCTTAATTTTAAGCTTATGATATTTGGCGATGGCCTCTGCCGTCACCACAGCTCGCTTCATTGGGCTGGCATAAATCGCCGTCAGCGGCACATCTCTAAGCGCCAGCGCCAAGCTTTCGGCCTGCGTCTTGCCGTTCTCACTCAGATCGGTATCGCTGCCGCTGCCCTGGATTATTCTCTGCTGGTTCCAGGTGGTCTCGCCGTGCCTGATTAAATATAGCTTTATCGGGAGCCTCCAGGTGCTATGAATTTAACGCTGACTATTATAGGGATAAATTCCAAATTCCAAAAGCCAAACGCCAAACAGAGGATGAAAACCCTATAACCTAAACTCTAAAATGCTAAATAAATTCAAAATGCCAAATACAAATAGATTGAGCTTTGAGCTCAAGGCTTACGTATTGTTTGGAATTTGGAGCTTGTAGCTTGGAATTTCTATTCGAAGATCAGCTTTGTGCGCTCAATGCTTCCGGGCGTAGCGCTGAAACCGAGTGCCTTGGCTACCTGCTCAGGCCGGCCAGCCCCGCCCGAGTCGCAGCGCAGGCGCATGCCTATCAGACAGCTGCCCTCTTTTTTCTCAACCAGCCACAGGTCGTCAATCAGCGCACGCAGGTCATAGAACCTTTCACCGGTATCCCGGGAGTGGTGCCAGGGCAGTTGCTCGCTGGCCAGCAGCGCCTTAATCTCTGATTCGATCTGGTCACTGCCTTTGTCAGTTTCCAACTCCACGCTGTACTCCGCCTGCCTCAGCCTCGACTGCAGCGAGGGACCCTGGACGTTAACGGATGTCACCTCTACAATCCCCACGCCCTGCGGCAACTGCTCGCTTACCTTGCGTGTGAAGACTCCGGGGGTTACGTGCCCCTCCAGGAAAACATCCATCAGCTCGGCGCTGCTGGTCACGCCCACCTGCAGCGGTGCGGCCAGAGAGATTTTGGGATGCGGGCTGAATCCCTCGGAGTAAGCGGGCAGGATCTCTGCACGGCGCAGGGCGCGCTCCCACAGTCTCATGAGGTCAAGATGTGAAAGGTATTTTAGCTGTTCGCCGCGACTGAACTTAAGACGCAGCCGCTGCATTCTTTTCCCTGGTGATAGTAATCCGCTCTATCTTTCTGTCCTTCATCTCCGTAAGGACAATTTTAAGATCACGGAACTTGAACTGCTCGCCCTCGTTGGGTATGCGTCCCAGGTGGCTGAGTATGAATCCGGCCACCGTATCGTATTCTCCGCTGGGCAGGTCCAGGTCGAGCTGGTCGTTGGCCTCCTCGATCCTCAGGCCGCCGTCAACCTCGTAGGTGTTGGCATCGATGGGCGTAATCTCCCTCTCGTCGACCGTCATCTCGTCGCCGATGCTTCCCATTATCTCCGCCGCCAGGTGCTCCAGGTTGGCAATGCCCGCCACGCCGCCGAACTCATCAATGACGATGGCCATGTGGTAGTTATTATCCCTCATCTCGGCCAGCATCTCGCCCAGACGCTTGGTTTCGGGCACGAAGTAGGCCTGCCTGACCAGCCGGTCTATGGGGTCCTCCCTGTGTGCCGTGTTGCGCGCCAGGGCCATCAGCACGTCCTTTACCGTCAGCATGCCGGTGACGTTGTCCGGAAGCTCTTTATACACAGGGAAGCGTGAATGGGGATGATCGGCATAGATCTTGAGAAACTCGCCCAGGCTGGTTCCCTCTTCAATAAAGGAGATCTCCGTGCGGGGCTGCATCACGTCTTTCACCGGGCGGTCGGGGAACTCGAAGGCTTTGTGTATCATATCGGCCTCAGTCTCTTTCCAGACGCCCTCGGCCTCACCCACATCGATAGCTGTGCGTATCTCCTCCTCATCCACCGTCAGCTTGCCTTCGTCACTTTCAGAAAGCGAGCGCGTGACGCCCGAACCAATTTTGTTTAGAAGCCAGGCAAACGGATACAATATCCAGATCAGGAGCTGTATAGGTATGCTGTAGGCCAGCGCCATCCTCTCGGCATTGTGGGCGGCAATGGTCTTGGGTATGACCTCCCCGAACACCAGGACGAGGGCAGTTATGAGAATGGTGGCTATCAGCGCACCCAGGTTGGGGCCCAGCAGGGTAACAGCAATGATAGTTGCCAGTGAAGCTGCGGCTATATTTACCAGCGTATTGCCCAGCAAAATGGCGGAAAGAAACATGCCAGGGTTTTTCTGGAAGCTGTCCAGTATATCGGCAAATTTAATATCCTTGCTCAGCAGGTGCTTGACCCGTATCCTGCTCATGGATATGACCGCCACTTCGGCGCTGGAGAAAAAGGCGGAAAGCAGGACGCAGAGGAAAATTAAAAAGAAATATAGCGTATGCTGACTATCCATATCCACCCGTCAATGCCTCGGGGATTTGATTTATCATAGCATCGGCTACCTGTACAGTCAACGATTCATCGTGTGCGCCGGCCAGTGACAGCGGATAACGCAAAACCGGGAAAACTGGTTAAAATAAAGGGGTAGGATCAGCATGGCTAGAATCGAGCTCTTCCCCAGCCTGGGACACTGCATTGAGACCACCGCCAGCTTGGAGTTCAACAGGCTGATTGAAGACTACATGGACCAAAGCGGCGAAGTGCCTGAACTGGAGGTAAAAATCGAGCTGATGCGTGATTTCCTGGTCAGCGCCGACTTCCCCGCCCTGCGGCAGCAGAGCGAATTCTACCTGTTGATGGGCGAAAAGGTCAGGTTTACCGTCTCCGATGAGAACGACGTGCTTTCCTGCCGCATGGATATTGTTCCAGACTAGCTGCCGCGCCGGGAGTAATCGGGGCACCATACTGCATTGGGACGTGCCGGCTGGTGGCAGGCCTCGCGCCAGTCGTATTTACATGAATCGCACAGAATGACTTTCATACCCAGCGCCTGCTTTATATTGATCTTCAGGTTGTCGAACCATGAAGGTTTGGACTTTCCTTTTAAAGGCATAACGTAATAGAGTTTACTTCCGCGTGCAGGGCGGGTCAAAACAGGTGGGACCTCTCTTCCGTGTCACCGGCCCGATTCAACCTTCTTCAGCCCTTCCTGGTCGGATTGCCCCAGGTTCACCTCGTTGAAATGCTTATTGCCGGGCAGCTCCATGATGAAATTGGCGGTATTGTCCAGCGTAACCAGGGCCGGACCGGTTGTGCAATCCAGCAGGTGTCCCCCTTTGGTTCTGTCCTTGTTGATGAAATGGAAATGGTAGCCGGGCACATTGACGCCCTCTATGTACGGCGGGCATCTAAAGCCGATAATTGTGCCCTCCACGTCACGCTGCTCCAGTATTTGCTGCCCTTTGATGGCCTCGGTCAAAGGCACATATGGTATTACCTGTGCAGGCACGCTGCGCGTCTTGACATAGCTGAAGCTGCCGGTAATCCTGACGGCATAAAAGAGGTTCAGGCTGGGCAGCTTTCCGTCAATGGCTGTCTGCAGTTGGTTCAAATTCAAGCCGGCAGGGGGTTGCAGAGTCGCATCTGTATCCAGAAAGGTCACCTCGGCAAAGGGCGTACTGGTATCATCAGGTACTTCAACTATCGTGCCGTTAAGCTGTGCTCGGTAGATCCTTCCCTCCAGCATCAGCATCTCGCCATCGAGGTCCTTGAAGGTACCCACCCCGAAATCGCCGTAGTTCTTCAGCAGGCCAACCGGGATATCGGCCTCGTACACGCCTTTCATCAGAGCGCTGATGGTTGATACCTGAAACAGGGTATCGCGGTCGGCCTGGATTGCCGGGCGGCAGCCGGCAGCCAAAAGGGCCAATACCGCAGTCAGCACAACCATTATGACAAGAATATTTTTCATAATTTAGCCTCCTGCTTTTCGGGCGTGGAGCAAGGAACTAGTAAACTTTAAAGGGCAACGACGCAACTTCCTCGTCGTTGATCAGTATCTTGATTATATAATCGCCGGTAACGAACTTGTCCTTGCTGCGTATCAGGGCGCCCCTTACCTCGCTGATGCCGTCAACCGTGGTCTTATCCTCTTTAACTGTCTCGTCAAGCAATGTGAGGTCAGTGCTCTTGGAGATGATCCACTGGACCGTCACCGCAGTTTGAGGTGGAGCGTTATATACCTTGAACCTGTAGTCGATCTCCTTTACATCCGATTTGAACATGGCGGTCAGCGTGGCCGCTGTCTTATCCTGGTCTTTGAATATAAAGGTTGAAGCTTCGCTGATATAAGGCCACTTGATGGCCGTTGGGCCGATCACGCTGAAAGGAATGCTGCCCGCTTCACGGTTCTCGATGAAAAAGGTAACCTTGTATTCTCCAGCCGGGAAAAGCCTGTCCGGTGGTGTGGCTATGGAGAAGCTCACATATTCCCTGCCGGATACCTTGGTTGTCGGCTCGGCAATAGTTTTTCCCGCAAGGGTCGCCAGGTCACCGGAAACGTATGTCCAGCGTGCCTTGATGCTGGTGCCGAAGTCGGCTTTAGCCACTTTAACCGAGCAAAATATTTTGGTGATGTCACTGGGAAATACAGCCGTCGGGAATATCGGCTCCTCAGTGAGCAGGTTGATGCTGGTGCAGGTGGTAATCTCACTCAGCTCAGCCGCGGAGGACGACCCTTCACCCGCCACCTTGAACGGCACCGACTGCGCCAGTTGCCCGTCGTAATAAAGCCTGACTTCATAGTCTCCCCTGGGAAGCAGCTTGTCCGAGCGCGTGAAGGCAAAAACCACATAGGGAGTCAGTGCCGCCAGCGTCTGTTCACCGATGACATAGTTGGACAGCTCCGCTTCCGTGCTTTTAACCAGGTACCACTCGGCCCTCAAGTCGATCTTGGCGGAAGTGTATGTCAGCTTCACCGAGCAGTAGATATTGCGGACATCCGGCGTGAAATTATCGGAAGCCACTTCAGGTGCCCCGGTCGAGGTCACCTTGCTGCAGACCACGGCCTGCTCGATCGGGCCCCTATTTAAACAGCCCGCCGACGGAAGCAGCATGGCTGCCGCCAGCAGGATAAAAGCGGCCAATCTGACTATTTTCATTACGATTTTCTCCTTGATTGCGAACTAGGTGTTCTCGTGCTGGTATTTGCCGCTGTACCCCCTTCCAACGTCAGCCGAGGTATACATAAACACCAGCTGCATTATTCGGGCGTTCTTATGCAGACGGAAGCCCTGGTTATTATACACTACCAGCAGCGATTGAGACCGGCCGGAGTACCCGGCATCCCAAACAGCACTGTGTATGCTGGCTCCGCAGCGGTTGAGGCTGGAACGCGGCCTGCCCAGCGCCATGACGTTGAGCGGAAGGTTCACCACCTCGTTAAATGTAACCAGGTAGGCGCCGGCCTCCAGGTCAACGCCTCCGTGGGCATCGAACGGTAGGGCCGCTGTCCTGGGCAGCTGCCTGCCCTCGTTTCCTTCGGTGATGTTCCCGCGCGACTCGAAGGCGCTGATCTCACGCACTGTGAGGTCGATCCCGTTGGGCTGAAGCTGCTCGCCCAGGTTGATTGCCTCAGCCACCAGCGGGGGCGTGTTCCCTAGCAGCTTTAATATATCTTCCCGTGTGAGGACCCCGCCTGTTCCATTCATGTGCTGTGTTCCTGAAGCATTGCAATGGTGTTATTATAGTACGGATTCAAGCCGTGGTGCATATCGCCAGGCACGGTAAAAACACTAAGTAAAATGAATAAAAAGAAGGTTGTGGTGATAGGAGCGGGCGCCTCCGGCTTGCTGGCTGCCGGGCGCGCCGCCGAGCTGGGTGCCGGGATCACGCTTCTGGAAAAAATGGATAAACTGGGCCTGAAAATGCTGGCCAGCGGCAGCGGCCGCTGCAACCTGAGCAACGCGCGGGACATGGACGATTTCATCTCTGCTTTCGGACCCAACGGCAGGTTCCTCTATCCCGCCTTCCATCACTTTTTCAGACCGGAGTTGCTGAATCTGCTTAATCGTTACGGCGTTAACACATCCGTTGAGTCCGGAGGGCGCATTTTCCCCTCCTCCGGCCGTTCATCAGACGTGGTGCAGGCTCTGGCACTTTTCGCACAGGACAACGGCGTCAACATGATAACGGGAGCTGATGTATCAAAAATTGATACCAGAGTAGGGCACGTCAGCTCCGTTCATGTCCAGGGAGGTGCCAGCCATGCAGCGGATGCCGTGGTGCTGGCTGCAGGCGGCAGCTCCTATCCGCAGACGGGATCAACGGGAGACGGATACAAAATGGCTGCCTCGCTGGGACATTCTATTATCAGGCTCAGGCCGGCGCTGGTGCCGCTGGTGGTCGAAGAATCGGGCCTGGCCCGTGCCCTGCAGGGCATAAGCCTCAAAGGCGCCAGGGTGACTTCCTTCGCCTGCCGCTCCGGGGAGATAGATATCAGGGCAGTCCCTGAAGTTGATGCCGGCCGCGGCCTGGCCCGCCAAAAGCTGCGTCCGCCCCTGATAGAGAGCCGGAGGGGGGATGTGCTCTTCACACACTTCGGCCTGAGCGGCCCGGCGGTCTTGCTGATGAGCCTGGCAGTGGTCGACGCGCTGGAGACCAACCCGGTCAGCATATCAATTGACCTCCTGCCCGACACGCCAGAGAAGCAGCTTGTCACTATCGTGGAGCGTCTGTTCACACAACATGGAAGCAGGCTGGTGAAAAATGTCCTGGAATCATTTGCGCCGGCCAGAATTATTGCTGCAGCTCTTAAAAACACCGGCGGCATCGCCGATAAAAAGGCCAGCCAGGTCAGCCTGGCAGAACGTAAAGCCCTGTGCCGGGCGCTGAAAGACGTCAGGTTCAATATAAGGGGGCCCCGGCCGCTCTCGCAGGCCATGGTCACGGCAGGAGGCGTCTGCCTTGATGAGGTTGACCCGAGAACAATGGAATCCAGGCTGGTTAAAGGCCTTTATCTCTGCGGCGAGGTGCTGGACCTGGATGCCGACACGGGTGGTTTTAACCTGCAGGCCGCCTTCTCCACCGGCTACCTGGCGGGTGAATCGACGGCAAAGCCGGACTGAGGGACAGCGGGGAGCGAGACGCCGAACTTTTTCAGCTCCTCCTTCAGCGCCTGCAGCGGCAGGCCTATCACGTTATAGTAATCGCCCTTGATGCGCCTGACCAGTTTCTTACCCAAGCCCTGGATGGCATACGCCCCGGCCTTGTCCAGCGGTTCACCCGTGCCAACATAGTCTTCAATTTCATCAGTGCTTAGCTTTTTAAAAAACACCTCGGTCTTTACCGCCCTGGAAACTGCTTTACCGGTGGCCGTATCCAGAATAGTGAAGCCGCTGATAACAGTGTGCTTCCTGGCGCTGAGCTTGCCCAGCATATCCCTTGCCTGCTGCGCAGTCTGGGGTTTGCCCAGGAACTTCCCGTCCAGCACACCGAAAGTGTCGGCGGCAATTACGAGCGAGCCGGCATGCCGGGCAGCCACAGCCAGCGCTTTCCTGCTGGAAATGTCTCTGGCCAGCTTCAATGGATCCACGCCCGGATTCAAATCCTCCTCTACCGGCAGGCTGTCCACCTCAAACTCGAGGCCTGACTGCGCCAGCAGCTCGGAGCGCCGCGGCGATGAAGATGCCAGCACTATGGGCCTGGACATGCGGACAATTTATGATATGCAGGCGAGTAATGTCAAAATTATGGCACGTAGACTACGGTCAGCTCTTTAAAGGCCTGGCGGCCCGAGCCATCTTTGACCTGTATCTCTATGCAGTTCGGGCCCGGTTCCAGCTCCAGCGAAAGGCTGAAATGCCCGCTATCAACCGCCACCGCCATATCGTTGACCATCACCTGGGCTCCCGGGCTTGTATTTCCGCTCACCACCAGCGGATTGCTTCTCACAATGGACTCGTCCTGCGGCTGGGTAACAACCAGGGCGAGGCCTTCGTTCTGCTGGCTGATGTCCGGGGCGGACCCGGCCATCACGGCCTGGCACCCGGCCAGCCCGGCGATGATTAAAACCGCCAAAGAAATCCATAAACCTCTCACGGCAGCATTGTCCTCCAGTAAAACTATGAACAATTAATAAACGGCCTGACCCCAAAAAAGTTTACAACCTTTTTTTCTCCTATAATATTAACCGTGAATCTTTTTGCAATTATTATCCTTGCGGCTGTTTTGCTGGATTACCTGCTGGGACTCCTGGCCGATATCCTTAATTTGAGAGCGTTGCGGCTGGAACCGCCGGCGTCGCTCAAAGATGTCTACACGCAGGAAACATACGGCAAGTCCCAAAAGTACATACGTGAAAATACACTGTTCGGCCTGTTGTCCGGCGCCTTTAACCTGGCACTGCTGCTTATTTTCTGGTTTGCCGGCGGATTCAACTGGTTTGACTTTATAGTCCGGAGCTGGGGCTTTGCCAGCATAGCCAACGGCATTCTCTACACGGGCATCCTGGCCCTGGGCTATGGTTTGCTAACGCTGCCCTTTGATATCTACGGCACCTTTGTCATCGAGCAGCGTTACGGCTTCAACCGCACTACGTGGCGCACCTTTATTGCAGACCGGCTGAAGGGCTTGATGCTGGCAGCCGTGCTTGGCCTTCCGCTACTGGCAGGCATACTGGCGCTGTTCGAGCTGGCCGGTCCGTTTGCCTGGCTGTACTGCTGGGCGGCAGTCACGCTCTACCTGCTTTTCATCGAGTTTGCCGCTCCGCGCTGGATCATGCCACTGTTCAACAAGTTCACGCCGCTGGGGGAGGGCGAGCTGAGGACGGCCATCCTGGACTATTCCGGCTCGGTGAAATTCCCGGTCAGCAACATATTCGTCATGGACGGCTCCAGGCGCTCCAGCAAGTCCAACGCCTTCTTCAGCGGGTTCGGCCGCAGCAAGAGGATAGCCCTGTTCGATACACTCATCGCGCGGCACACGGTACCGGAGCTGGTGGCGGTGCTGGCGCACGAAATCGGCCATTATAAGAAAAGGCACATACTCTGGGGCCTGCTGTTGAGCATACTTCATTCCGGCATCATATTCTTCCTGCTGTCGCTGTTGATTAACACTCCTGGCCTGTACGCAGCCTTTTACATGACACAGCCATCCGTTTATACAGGGCTGATCTTCTTCGGGCTGCTTTACACTCCACTGGAGCTGGTGCTCTCGCTGCTGACCAATATGCTCTCGCGCAAATACGAATACGCCGCCGACCGTTACGCCGCACAGACCGTCGCCGACCCGCAGAGCATGGTCGTTGCCCTTAAGAAGCTGTCTTCCGACAATCTCTCAAACCTCACACCCCATCCGCTCTACGTTTTTTTGCACTATTCTCATCCACCCCTGCTGCAGCGTGTTCAGGCCATACAGCAGGCGGCCGGCAGCCGGCCCGGCTGAGTTATCCCGGCTTGTGTATTCCCGTCCGATATAATATAATTCTCCTCCGGTAAAATTGTTAATTGATTGGTTAATCAATTGCAAATGACGTCAATCCGCATGGAGCCAGTCTTATGACCGAGATTTTCGACATACTCGACCCGATATTTCACCCCAGGAGCGTGGCCTTTGTAGGGATCACGATCAGCGACCCGTCTCACTGGACCAGGACTTTCTGGGAGGCCTTTCGGAAATTCAAGTTCAATGGGCCCCTTTATCCCGTAAACCCGCGCGGCGGAGAGCTGGACGGCCATAAGGTATATCTCTCCCTGGACGATATCCCTGATAATGTCGATTATGCCATCGGCACAGTAGCGGCCAGGATTGCGCCGGAGATAGTCCGGCAGTGCGCCCGCAAAGGCATAAAGGCCATCCACTTCTGCACGGCCGGGTTTGCTGAAACCGGTGAAAAGGAGGTGGCAGGCCTGCAGGACGAGCTCACCAGGCTGGCCCGGGAGACCGGCGTGCGCGTTATCGGCCCTAACTGCATGGGCATCTATTGCCCGGAGTCAAAGATGTCCTTCGATTCGAGTTTCCCCCTGGAAGCAGGGCCTGTCAGCGTGATCAGCCAGAGCGGCGGCAACACGGAATTCCTGATCATGGAGGCCGGCTGGCGCGGTGTGAGATTCAATAAGGTCGTAAGCTTCGGCAATGCCTGTGATTTAAACGAGTGCGACTTCCTCGAATACTTTATCCAGGATCCGACGACCAGGGTAATTGCGTTGTACCTGGAAGGCGTACGTGATGGGGGAAGATTTTTTGACCTGATCAAAAAGGCGTCGGCTGAAAAAACGGTCGTGCTCATCAAGGGAGGATTCGGTGAGGCAGGCGCCAGGGCAACGGCCACGCATACTGCTTCACTGGCGGGCAATCACCTTATCTGGGAAGCTCTCTGCCGGCAGTTCAATCTCATCAGGCCGCGTAATATGGAGGAGATGGTGGATGTGCTGGTGACGCTCACCTTCATGCCTGACCCCGGCGGCAGGAACGTCATCCTCATCGGGCCGGGAGGCGGCGCCAGCGTTCTGCTCACAGATGAGTTTGAGCGGCGCGGCTTCAGGCTTCCTCCTCTACCCCAGAGCATCAGAAATAAATTGGTAAGTTTTACCCGCCTGGCCGGCAATATGCTGGGCAACCCGATAGACTACTCGCAGAGCATGATGGAATCAGATAACCTGCTGAGGGCAGTGGAAATATTGACGGACTGGGACGAAGTCGATTTTTGCATGGGGTTCTTACGCCCCAGCCAGCTCTCTATAGAGGCTTTCGCTGCGATGTTCAGCGAATCGCTTAGCCAGGCCTACAGCAAGTCGCACAAGCCAGTAGGTTATATCTGCGAGGACGCCAGGCTGCCGGAACGCAACAACGCCATCTTCCAGCTGATACAGAAGATAGTGGCAACAAAAATGCCGCTCTATTACACTTTCCCGGCGGCGGCTGAGGCATTGAAAATGGTGATAGAGTATAATGAATGCCGCCTGAGCAGGGAAGCCGCGGCAGCCGCCAGGCAATAAATCTAAATATGAGCCTCTCTAAACCGGCTTCAAAGCGCAGATTCAGGCTGGGGATTACCGGCAAAATACTGTCCATCCTTCTCGGGCTGTCTCTGCTATCGCTGGTGGCTTTTACCATCATTGCCCTCAATAACATGGCCCGGCTCGGCGACTACGCACTGGAAAGCAACGGGGCACTGGGCACGCAGGCCGTCAACGACAGCAGCGAGGCGCTGAAAAAACAGGCCGAAGAACAGCTGCTGGCACTGGCCATCGACCAGGCCACCATCAGTAATGCAACGTTCGATAAGGTTGAATCCGAGGCCAATGTGGTCGCCAGCTACGTTGCCAATGCCTGGGCCAACCCCTCACAGTTTCCGGGACGGCATATCTATTTCCAGGACGAGAAGCCCGATACGATTTATACGGCTTCCGTAAGCATACTCGCCCCGGGGCTGGAGCAGGATAATGCTGCCGCGGAGCTCAAGCTGTGCAGCAGCCTGGACAACATCTTTATCCCCGTTTATCAGAACGATCATAACCTCACTCAGATATATTTTGGTACGGCCACGGGTGTGGCGCAGCTTTACCCCTGGGCTTCCGGCATCGATTCTTCCTACGACCCCAGGGAAAGGCCGTGGTACACCAGGGCGGCCACCACCAGGTCGGTCGGCTGGACCGATGCCACGGTGGACAGTGTTACCGGCACCCGTGTAATTACCTGTTTTAAACCCGTCTACAACTCCTACCGGCAGCTCATTGGAGTTGTCGGCGCCGATATGACCATCGAGACCATCAACCAGAAGATCATCGGCACGCAGGTCGGAAAGAATGGCTACGCCTTCCTCATCGATCAAAACGGCAGGGTGATAGCTCACCCCGCCATGCAGCTTTCAGGCAAAGGCGCTGACGAGTCGTTTAAAAACGAGAACCTGCTGCAGAGCTCCAATGCCGACCTGGTGAAAATCGTCAAGGAGATGATCGACGGCGGCACAGGCATCGCCACCCTGCAGCTCGACGGCACCGACAAGTATTTGGCCTATGCACCGATACTGCGCACGGGCTGGTCGATAGGTATTGTCATGTCCATCGAGGAGATCACCGCCCCGGTCGCCACGACCAAGGACAGGATAGACACGGCCACGGCCGATATCGCCGGCCGGATAAACAAGCAGATCAATGAGATGCTGCTCATCCTGATTCTTGCCTCGGCCGGTATAGTCGTGCTGATGGCCGTTGCAGCTACCCTGCTTTCCAGGATGCTGACCAACCCCATACTTGCACTCAATAAAGGGGTAGAAGTGATCGGCAACGGCAACCTCGACCACAGGCTGGACATACGCACCAATGATGAGATACAGGACCTGGCCGGCGCCTTTAACAAGATGGCCGAAGACCTGAAGGAATATATACGCGACCTGCAGGAAACAACCTCTGCCAAGGAGAGGATTGAGAGCGAGCTGCGGGTGGCCACGGATATCCAGGCCAGCATGCTGCCCAGGCTCTTCCCACCCTTCCCCGACAGGAAGGAGTTCGACCTGTACGCCATTATGCACGCAGCCAGGGAGGTCGGCGGTGACTTTTATGACTTCTTTTTCATCAGCCCCAACAAGCTGTGCCTGATCATCGGCGACGTCTGCGGCAAGGGAATTCCGGCCGCACTGTTTATGGCCATCTGCAAGACGTTACTGAGGACCGAGGCGCAGCACGCCATAAAGCCGGACGAGGTGCTGTTCAGGGTCAATAATATCCTGTATCCCGATAACGAGGCTTCCATGTTCTTCACCGGGCTTTGTGCCATACTGGATACCGACACCGGCGAAGTCACCATAGCCAACGGCGGGCACAACCCGCCCCTTATCTGCAAGGCCGGTAAAGAGTTTGAATATATCCAGCTACCCAAGGGCCTGGTGGTCGGAGCTCTGCCCGATACCCGCTACGAATCCCGCAACTACAGGCTGCGGCCCCATGATGTGGTTCTGATGTACACCGATGGCGTCACTGAGGCCATGAACGGCAGCGGCCACCTCTATTCCGAAGCAGGTCTCTTGAAGTGCCTTAACACACTTAAAGGCAAAAATGTAACTGACATCATCCAAGGTGTCAGGGCTGATATTGAACAGTTTGCCCAGGGCACGATGCAGTCCGATGACATTACCATGGTCGCCCTGGAATACAACGGGCCCAAATAGCCTCCGGCGTTTAATATTGGACTTCTCAACACTTTATGAAGGCCGCTTTTTTTGTCAAGCTCATTCGTATTTTGATAAGATGCAGGCATCACCTGTCAGCGGAGGAAGGGGTCATGTGTGACACCATTGTCGCGCTTGGAACAGCTACAAAGAACGGAGCAATGCTCTTCGGCAAGAACAGCGACCGCGAACCCGACGAAGTCCAGAACGTGGTCATCATCCCACGGCAGCAGCACAGGCCGGGAGACATGGTTAAATGCACCTACCTGTCGATCCCCCAGGTTGAGGAGACCGCCAGGGTGCTCCTTTGCCAGCCCTTCTGGATGTGGGGAGCCGAGATGGGCGCCAACGAGTACGGGGTCGTCATAGGCAATGAGGCCCTCTTCACGCGGGAGAAGCCTGCAGCCAGCGGTCTGCTGGGCATGGACCTGCTACGCCTGGCTCTGGAAAGGGGCAAGACCGCCAGGGCGGCGCTCGATACCATCATCCAGTTACTGGAACAATACGGGCAGGGCGGCAACTGCGGCTACCGCCAGAAGTTTCTCTACATGAACAGCTACCTGATTGCGGATGCCGGGGAAGCTTATGTGCTCGAGACGGTTAAATCCTGGTGGGCCTGGAAGAAGATCAGCGATGTCTGGAGCATCTCCAACGTCATATCGCTGGGAGGGGACTTTGACGCCGCTTCTCCCGGGCTGATTGAGAACGCTATAAAAAAAGGCTGGTGTAAAAGCGAGTCCAACTTCGACTTCAGCCGCTGCTACTCCGAGCCTGTTGTCACCTGGGGAGCAGCCGCCAGGAAACGCCAGCACTGCTCGGGGAATTTACTCGCTCAAAACAAAGGCGCTCTCACGTCGGCTGACTTCATGGCTATACTGCGTGACCACGGCGGCAGGCAGGACTTCCGGCCGGATAAACACAGCGGCACGGTCTGCATGCACGCCGCCGACAAGCTTATCCGCCGCAGCCAGTCAGTCGCCTCGCTGGTAACCAGGGTAGGCGCGGGAGAGAATCATTTCTACGTCACGGGAGCTTCCAACCCCTGCCTCAGCCCGTTCTACCCTGTGTTCGGGCCGGGCACGGCCAACCCGGTGGGCTATCTGCAGGGAGCGGCCGAGTACGACCCCGAGACCTACTGGTGGCAGTGCGAAAAGCCGCACCGCCGTGCGCTGTGGCATTTCCCGGCCGCCCTAAAAGAAATGCAGTGTTCCATAACTGAATATGAGCAGGAGATGCTGCAGACAGTGGAACAGCCCGGTGCCGCCCTGAACCAGGCGACTATAGACAGGTATTTCAACAGGGTGAGGATGATCGTCGGTGACTGGACGGGCAGGCTGGACAGGATGCCGGCAGCCACACCCGGTTTTCTCTTCCGCAGGTACTGGCAGGGTTATAACAGGCTAAACGGCATAGAATGACACAAATAAAAGAGATCAAGACCGTTACTCAGCTCGAGTCCAGCCTGGAGGTCATCAGGACGTCGTTTGGCACTGTAGCCCGTGAGATGAATCTCAGGCAGGAGAATGCGCCGTCCCACCCCTCATTCTCTACCATGGAAAGGCTGCGGGATTTTCACAAACGGGCGTCCTTCTACGGATTGTATGACGACAAAAATCAGGTAGGGTTCGTGGCCGTGGAGAAAGGTGAAGGGGGTGTCTATTATATGGATCGGCTGGCCGTGCTGCCCGAGTTCAGGCATCGCGGCTACGGCAGACAGCTGGTCGAGTTTGCTCTGGATGCCGCTAAGAGAGACGGCGGCAAAAAAGTGGCTCTGGGAATGATAGACAAACAGAAAATCTTAAAGGACTGGTACAAGTCACTCGGCTTCAGGGAAACGGGCACCAGACAGTTCGAGCACCTTCCCTTCGTGGTATGTTTTATGGAAATAGATCTCTCAGCCTAACAGGTAGACTATTACGTCACTGACATTGGTGCCGGTGGAACCCGTGATGATCAGCGACCTGCCCAGCTTGTTGAACAGTGTATTGCTGTCAAATCTTCTGACATAATCATCAAAGTTGATGCCTGCCGCACGTGCAGCCGGCAGTGAGCGGTCATCAACTATGGCCCCGGCCACGTCCGGCAGGAAATCCGACCCGTCGGTCCCGGCGCAGGCCACCAGCCAGGGGCCGGGATAGCCCTGCATGGCCAGCATGGATACTGCCGCATAATGCTGGTTCCTGCCACCCTTGCCCGAGTTCTCCGGCAATGTCGGCGTGGTCTCACCGCCCAGTAGTATGGCATTAAAGCCCCGGTATTTGCCGTTTATAATATCCGCAGCCATGTTCCGCGCCACCGCGGTGGTGTCCCCGCACAGCTCGGAGGTGATCATCAGCGGCTTTAATCCGAGGTCTTTGGCTTTCTCAACCATGGCGTCCAGGCAGATCCGGTTGTTGCCGATGATATAACTGTCGCAGTTATACAATTCCTTGGGGGTCTCGGCCTCTATCGCTTCTGTTCCGCGGTGGATAAAGTCCACCACGTTCCTCGGCGCCTTTCCCAGCAGCTGGTATTTTTGCAGCACGTTATAGGCGTCCTTAAAGGTGGACGAGTCCGGGACGGTGGGTCCTGAGGCGATAACGTCCAGGTCGTCACCCACCACATCGGATATGATCAGGGAGACCACCCTGGCGGGCTCATAGAACTTGCCCAGGCCCCCTCCCTTGGTCAATGAGAGGTGCTTCCGCACCGTGTTTATCTCCTTGATATCAGCCCCGCACCTAAGCATAAGCTGCGTAATATTCTGCTCATCTTCCAGGGTTATGCCGGCCGCCGGGCATGGCATAAGCGATGAGCCGCCCCCCGATATCAGGCAGATGACCAGGTCGCCCTTGCCGATATCGTACCTGGCCTTCATGGCCAGCATGTCCCTGACACCCCTGACGCCGGCTTCATCCGGCAGGGGATGACCCGCCAGCACGATAGATACCTTCTGGGTGGAGTACCCGCCCGTTTTGCAATTGACCGTGCCTGCGATTATGTTATTGGTGCCAAGTATCTTCTCCAGCTCTTCGGCCATCAGGCCGGATGCCTTGCCGCCGCCTACGACAAACACCCTTCCCTTGGCCAGCTTATACCTGGTGCCCTGTATTGTCAGCACCCTGCCGACCCGGTTAAATTTGAGGGCCGTTCTGAGCAGGTTGGAGGGCAGCACGCGCGTTATACTGGCCTCGATCAGTTCGACGGCCCGGGCACGCAGGTTGGAAGATATTAGTTCTTCGCGATTTTTTACGATCAATGCGGTGCACTCCGAAAGGCCAATCAGGGCAAAACGGTAGAGATTATACCCCAGGCCAGCATTAAATGCGACTGCACGCCATTGCCGGTTCGCATCGGACTATAGACAAGCCCGTCAAAAAGTGTTAACATCTTGCCGTATTTGCGCTTCAGGCGCTAATATTTGAATTTATCAATACAATCATGAGAATTGGTGTAATATCCGACACGCACGTTCACCGCATCAGCGAGCTTCCCACTACGCTAATCAATGCGCTCACCCGCATGGATATGGTGGTGCATCTGGGCGATTTCCATTCCGCTGACCTGGTCAACGACCTCAAGGAGATAACCGAGTTTCGTGGCGTGGCAGGCAACCATGACAGTCACATTCCGGGACTGCCGGAGAAAGACCTGATCGAGGTCAACGGCAAACGCATCGGTATCATACACGGCCATGGCTGCGTATTTCCCTTCGGCTTCAAGTGGGGCCTGCTGACACAGTTCGAAGGCAAGATCGACGCTATTCTATACGGGCATACGCATTCGGTCAGGAACACCATTGAGGAAGGCATCCTGTTCTTCAACCCCGGCAGCGTCATAGGCAGGTTCCCCGCCATGCACCGCAGCTACGGCGTGATCACGGTGGGCGATGAGATCTACAGCGAGGTCATCACCATAGAGCCCAAGCGGTACTACTACCTTAACCGCTACATTCAGCTTGCCAGCCGTGCAGTATCCCGCTGCTGCGGCCTCAACGGCAGCCCTGACAGCTACGTCTGATCTGCGTCCTGCAGACCCGTCCAAAGCATGCTCATTAATGCCCTGGCTCAACTCATGTCTATGCTATCATTAGATCACAACCCTGGATATTGAGAGCATGTCAGATAGCATTAAGAGGACGGGAACGGCCAATCTTCCGCTTCACGGCGGCAAGGCGCCGGCCTGGCTTTTTTCACGCATGACGAGGCTGGCCGGTGAGATAACGCAGGCCATTGTGGCGGATTTCGGCCCCGGGGAGATGCTGGAACGCCTCTCGGACCCCCACTGGTTCCAGGCCCTCGGTTGCGTTCTGGGTTTCGACTGGCACTCCAGCGGCGTGACCACCACGGTCTGCGGCGCGGTCAAGGAGGGCATCAGGGGCATGGAGGCTGACCTGGGGCTGTTCATTGCCGGCGGTAAGGGGGCCGCATCGCGCAAAACGCCGGCCCAGATCGAGTCTTACGGCCACCTTATCAAGGAGGATGCCGCCAGGCTGGTCTATGCCAGCCGCATGGCCGCCAAAGTGGACAACAATGCCGTGCAGGACGGATACCAGCTTTATCACCACGTCTTCTGCTTTACCGCGGACGGCTCATGGGCAGTAATCCAGCAGGGCATGAACGAGCAGAACCTTTATGCCCGCCGTTACCACTGGCTCAGCCGCAAGGTCACGGACTTTGTCTGCGAGCCTCATGCCGCGGTATGCGCCGAGTCCTCGGCCAGCACGCTCAACCTGGTGGCGGAGGAGAGCACACCGGCCAGGGGCACCATAGCGGATATAGCCAGGCAGAAGAATCCGGACGTGATAATATCCAGGCTCAAGTGCCTGCAAAGCCTGGAGCTGCCCAGGCGTCACGAGATACTGGCCTCCGATATCCATCCCGACCGGCTGTACAAGATTTTTATGCAGACCTACGAAAGGCAGCCGGAGGACTTCGAGGTGCTGCTCGGCATGGAGGGCGTGGGCGCCAAGACACTACGTGCCCTCAGCCTGATTGCCGAGGTCATCTACGGCGTGCCCACCAGCCTGCGCGATCCCGCTCGTTTCACCTTCGCACACGGGGGCAAGGACGGCATCCCCTACCCAGTGGACCGCAAGACCTATGACAAAAGCATTGAGATCCTGCACAGTGCGCTGGAGAGGTCGAAAGTGGGGGATAATGAAAAGAGCGCAGCCCTTAAGAGGCTGGCACGCTGGATGTAACCGGAGGCAGCATGATCAGAAGCTTTAACGGGATAACGCCGCAGGTCCACCCGACAGCATTCGTCAGCGAAGCGGCTTACGTCATAGGAAGTGTGGTGATAGGGGAACATTCCAGCGTCTGGCCGGGCGCAGTCATCCGTGGTGACTTCGGGCGGATCATCATCGGCAAAAATACGCACATCGAGGACAATTGCGTTCTGCACACCGGCAACGAAATGCTCGTCGGCAACAACGTTATTGTGGGACACGGCGCCATCCTGCATTGCAGGAAAATAGGCAACAACTGTTTAATAGGTATCGACGCCACACTGTTAGAGGAATCGGAGATAGCTGATGATTGTCTCATTGCTGCAGGAGCGCTGGTCACCCCCGGTACAAGGATACCTGTTATGTCGCTGGTGATGGGGAGCCCGGCCGAGGTCAGGGCAAAGCTAACAAAAGATAAGATTGAGGTCATGCGCGCCGGCGCTGACATATACAAAGCTACTGCACAGCATTACAAGCGGGAAGGATATTAACCGCCGCTACCTAGTACTTTTCTGCCTCTGCGCTGCTGTCCTTCCTAACGCCGAAAACCCTGCGCACATAGACGTTGTAGACAATAATTATCGGCAGCACCACACCCACGCCGTACAGCATGAACACCAGGGACGTGGTCGAAGAGGCTGCATCGTAAATTGACACGGAAAAAGGTATGAAATAGGGGAATATGGCTGCGATCAGCTCGCCGACGGCGCTCAATGCAGCTATTATCGCCCAGCTGTAGGTGGCCCTGGCATTCTTTTGTGAAGATGAGACACTGATCAGCATGATAAAGCTGAGCATACCCGCCAGCAGGAAGAACGGCACCGAGTAAATGCGCGGCGACTGTACCCACATATGGTAAATAGGCGTCGGCACAACCGGCATAAGTATGGTGATAACGGCAAACATGGTCAGCGCACACAGCGCACAGACCCTTAAAAGAAGCCAGCTGCGTGCCTGGGTCTCACCGCCGGTCCGCGTTACCAGGTAGGCCGAGCCCAGCATACAGTACCCGGCCAGCACCCCCAGGGTGATGACCAGCGACAGCCCGCTCAGCCAGTCCCAGGGCCCTCCCGCAAAGGCGCCGTCCTTTACGCTCAGGTTGGTCAGCAGCCCGCCCAGCAGAAAGCCCTGGCCCAGTATAGCCAGCAGGCTGCCCGCACCCACGCTGTATCCCCAGAACGACTTCTGCACTGAGTGGCTGCGGAACTCGATGGAAACAGCCCTGAACATCAGGCCGAAGAGAATCATCATCACGGGTATATACATTGAGCTCAATATTACCCCGTATGCCAGCGGAAAGGCGCCAAACAGGATGGCGCCGGCTATCACCAGCCAGGTCTCGTTAGCGTACCACAGCGGGCCGATGGCCTCCAGCATGGCCGTCCGCCGTGATTCACTGGCGGCCAGCGACAGGAAGCCTATGCCCAGGTCAGCGCCGTCCAGCATGATGAACAGCACAGCCGTCAGGCTTAAAAGCAAAAACCATATCGGCGGCAGCAGGACGTCCATTTAATAGCCAGCTCCTTCGGTCTTATTTTTATCAGCTGCAGGTTTATTGCGCTCCGGCAGGGGGCTGCTCAGGTCTGGCCCCTTGATGAGTATGCGCCGCGTGAAGAATATGAAGAGGGCCAACAGCAAGAGATATATCACGATGAAAAGCGCCAGGCTGGTGGCCACGGTCGATTGCCCCACGGGCGAGCTGCCCTCGCTGGTGCGCATCAGGCCGTAGATAATCCAGGGCTGACGGCCCACCTCGCGCACTATCCATCCGCATTCGGTGGCCAGGAAACCGGCGGGTATGGCCCACAGCCAGGCGGTCCAGAAGGCCCTGTTGCCCGGCGCCACGTCCGGGCGCAGCCTCTTCCGCCACCATTCCAAGGCAGCCCACAGCACCAGCAGCAGCATTATTATCCCCAGCAGGACCATCAGCCTGAAAGCATAAAACGGCAGGACGACCGGCGGTTGGTCCTGGACCGGAAAGTCCTTCAGCCCGATGACCTGCCCGGTCAGCGAGTGGTCGCTGAGTATGCTCAGCATATAGGGTACCTTCACCTCCCAGGCGTTCTTCTGCGCCTGCTGGTCTGGCCAGGCCAGCGCCACCCACCAGGCCGGAGTACCGGGCGGATTGGTCACCCAGTGCCCCTCCATGGCGGCTGCCTTGGCCGGCTGGTCTTTGATAACCTGCAGGCCGGAAGCGTCACCCAGGAAAACCTGCAGCGGCGCCACCACGATCCCGATGACCACCATGACCTTGAAGGCCTGCAGAAAGAATTCCACGTGTTGCTTCCTGAGTATGTACCAGGCGCAAATGCCCGCCACAAAGAACAGCGTGGTCTCAATGCTGGCCACCCAGATGTGTATAAAGGCGATCGGCAGGTCCGGATTGAATACGGCCGCCAGGTAGTTGTTGATGACTATCTTGCCCGCTTCCATGCTGACCCCCGCAGGCGTCTGCATCCAGGAGTTGGCGGACATGATCCAGAATGCGGACAGGGATGCCCCCACCGCCACCATGATATTCGAGAAAAGGTGCATGCCGCGGGACACGCGGTTCCAGCCAAAGATGAAAATGGCCAGGAAGGCCGCTTCCAGCGCAAAGGACATGGAAGCCTCAAAGGCCAGTATATTGCCGAACAGGCCTCCTGAGGAGGCCGAGAAACGTGACCAGTTGGTGCCGAACTCCATTTCAAGCGGCACGCCGCTGGCCACGCCGATGCCAAAGACCAGGATAAATATGGTGGACCAGAAACGCACCTGCCGGTAGTATATTTCTTTGTCCGTCCTCAGCCAGAGAATTTCCATGACCACCATCATCACGCTCAGTCCGATGCTGAGCAGCGGCCAGATCATGTGAAAGATGGTCGTGACGGCGAACTGCGTCCGGGCCAGGTCCAGTGCAGCGGTCTCCATGCTTATTTCCCGGGCAGCGCTGCTTCCATAATACTTACACCCAGCAGCGACAGCCAAACAACGCAGGTCAGTGCGGCCAAATCGATAAATATGTAGAGCAGAGTAAGCATTGGATCGCTAAAACCTTTTATCCATATAAGGATTGCCAGCGCCAGTGACAATACAAACAGGACTGTTGCCAGCAGTATCTTGACCTTGAGTATGCGCGAGTTGCCGATCTTACGAAAGCGCGCCCTGCCGTCCAGCAGGCCGATTAAAAAGGCTAAAAGCACCAGCAGCGGCAGAAGCCAGGCCATTATGCTTGTAGCGGCCATCAGCAGCCCTGTGACAGGACAGGGAAACAAAAATGTGGCTGCTGAAAACACGGCTATGGCCACGGTAAAAGAAACTGGAAAATGAACGGCTATGGGATGCAGGTCCAGCTTAAGAATCCTGCGGCGCGATGGGGATAGGGGATCGGTATACGGTTCAAAGGACTGCCTGGGCACACCGCATGCAGGGCACTTATCTCCCAGCCTGGCCTCGTCCATGATATATCCGCAGGCCCTGCACCTGACCTTCTGTTTCATAGACAGCCCCCCTATCAAAAATTATTTCCGCAGGCCGTCCATAAGTATATCGCCGTACAGGCCGGGCGCGCAAAGCAGCCTCACCAGCTGTGAGTCGATTCAAACAGCCGGCCGCGGGCTGCACCGAGTATATGTCTGATATTATTACCCAGTAGCACCGGCCAGAGCGACGGCTCAAAGCGCCAGAAGCGGCTGCGCTTCAGGTACCTGGGATGAAAATAAAGCTTTATACCACCCCACATCATCGCCTGCGACAGCTGACTGTTGCTGAGATGCCTGGTCCGAACGTTGCAGATAAAACCATTGTAGCGGCTGAAGTCATCACCATTGGTTATCAGGCCTTCTGCCATCAGCTCCTCCCTGGTGTTTGTCCGGGGATAAGGCGTCAGGCACTGGATGATAGGATGGTCCACGCCCGAGTCAAGAGCAAACCGGTAGGTGTAGAGTATGTCCTGCCGCGTATCTTCGGGGTTGCCCACGATAAAGCCGCCGAAGACGCATATATCCTGTGCCTGCAGCAGTGAGATGGCAAGCTGCGTGTTGTTCAGCACGCCTTCTTTGCCCATGGATTCCAGGTTGCGCCCGATTCCGCTTTCAATCCCCAGGAACACCCAGATGAAGTTGGCCTTTTTCAGGCAGGCTGCCAGTTCCGGATCGGATGATATGCCTTTTACGCTGGCCTGGATGGCGTAGGACATGGTGTTCAGGTTCTCTGCGGCTATCATTTCGCAGAGCTTCTTCAGACGTCGCACATCCAGCGTGATGTTATCATCGACAAAAAACACCCCTCGCGTGCCTTTCTGCTTAAGCAATTTCAGCTCTGCTATCACTCGCTCAGGCTTAAAAAAACGGATCGAGCGCCCGTACATCTGCGTAATGCTGCAGAAATTGCAGCCCATGCTGCAGCCGCGCGAGGTCTCCACACAGTCAAACGGCTGGCCGAAAAAATGTGCCGTGTGCAGCAGGCGGCATCCCCGGTCGGGCAATCTGATTTCATCCAGGTCCGCCAGCGGGGCGGGCTGATTGTGCTGGAAGCCCCACCTTGTGCGGAAGGACAGGCCGGATATGGAACCAAAGTCTTCCCTGCCTGATATTATCTCCTGCACGAGCCGGTTAAAGGTGATCTCCCCCTCGCCCCTGATCATAAAATCGAACAGCCCCGCTTCCTTCCCGGCTGCGATCTCCTCGCACATAAGTGAGGCGTGATAGCCGCCCAGGGCTACCTTGACGGCAGGATTTGCCGACCGGCAGATGCCGGCAACGCGGCAGGCGCTGGCGAACTGAAAGCTCATTGCGCTGAGGCCGACCAGGTCCGGCCTGACCTCATCCATCAAGCTACGTACGTACTGCGTAAGCCGGCGGCTGTGAAAGGCCAGGTCGACCACCTTGACGTCACACCCCTCCAGGTTGCCTGCTATTGAGCACAACCCCAGGTTAGGCATGCGCAGCACGGCGTCCAGCGCGCTGACGGTATCGGGCATGGCAAAAAATAAAACTTTCACTGAAAGACTCTATGGCTTAATTCGGCCGGTAGAACAGTCTTTGTTCGTCGTTCAGACGGTTGAGCCGCGCACCAGTGATATAGCCATTTTGGCGCATTGGTCTGCAAACTGCTTATACGTATAATCATCTTTCAGCCACCAGCGCTTCAACGCCCACATTGAGCAGACCATGTGTATGTTCATAGCTGTTAAAAACGGGTCGTCCACTTTGAAATTGCCGGTACGTGAGCCCCATTCAATTATGTCCTTGAAAATGCTGACCACCCGGTTCTCCACGTTTATCATGTCCTTCATTTGTTCACGGGTGAGGTACTTGGATGTCTGGTACCAGAACAGCACCATTTTGCGCCTTAAATCAATCATGTGCACCATCTCCCTCACGGCGTCTCCCAGCACTTCTTCCGGCCCCTTGACCTGCATGGCCTTACGGATTTCCTTCTCCCAGCGGTTGATATCGTTAATATGTATCTGGCTGAAGGTTATAGGCAGGTCATCCTTGGACTTGATGTAATAATAGAGCGTCCCCACGCTGATATCGGCTGTCTCCGCTATTTCCCGCGTGGTAGTCTGCATATAGCCTTTTTCAAAAAATAAGGAGGCGGCTACCTGAGATATCTGTCGAAGCCTGTCCCCCACCGCCTTGCCTTTACCGCGCCCTTTGCCCGGCCCTGTTTTCTTGTCACTTTTTTTCAAATTCACCAGCCAAATACATTATATTTGAAACGTATTATATAACAATCGTCTGAGCCTAACAATTAATAAGCAGGCAGATAGTTCCTCTTGACAATAATTTCCGCTAAATGATAAAGTAGCCATCAGCCAAAAATTCGGACGGGCGTTCGGTTAAAAATCGGTCATGGAGCTGCCGTAAAATATTGTACTTGAAGGTCCAACAGCGCTCAAAAGGACTGGGGGAAAGGAGGTTTAAACAGGTATGAAAAGGCAGTACGGTATCACGGTATTCTTGATAGTGACGGCGATCCTGTTCAGCACATTTGCTCTGGCCTGCGGTGAGCAGAAGGCGGCCCAGCCGCAACAGACCGGCCCGGTTGTCATCAAGGTGGGATTGCCCACGGCGTTGAGCGGCCCTGCAGCGCCATGGGGACAGGCAGGTATTGACTACTACAATGCGTGGATAGACCTGTTCAACAAAGAGGGCTTCAAAATCGGCGACAAGACCTATAATTTCCAGTTGATTACGGTTGACGATGAGAGCACGCCCGAGGGTGGCGCTGCGGCAGCCAAGCAGCTCATCTACAGTGACGGCTGCAAGGCCCTGGCCGGCCACTGGACCTGGAACTATCCCACGGTGTCGGCGGTCAGCAATGCCGCCAAAGTGCTGCTCTTCACCAGGACCGGGAACGAGGCGGTGCCGGGCGGTGTTTATGATCCCAAGACGCAGCCATACACGGTGTTTGCCAACCCCTCGCACCAGCAGTACCTCTCGGATTGCCTGGCGCTGGTCAAGGCGTATCCCAATTACAAAAGAATTGGCATACTCGATTCAAATTTGGGTAAGGGCATTGGCTGGGACTACATAGACCAGTCGCTGGACGCTGCCGGGATCAGGTACCATCACGAGTGGTTCCCGCCTGCGACGGTGGACTTCACACCTTACATCACTAAGTACGCCGAGGCGGGCTGCGACATAATTTACAGCGGCGGAGACATCACTTCGCCCATGCTGGTCGCCAAGCAGCGTATGGAGATGGGCTACAAGGACTGGCATGTCGGCCATGCAGGCCCGTTTGTAGATCCGGCCATCTATCTGGCGGTGTGCGGCTATGAAGCCGCCCAGGGATTCCTGGGACAGTACTGGTGCAACTGGGAGTTTAAAGACACCAAGGTCAACCCCAAGTATATAACCATGTGCCAGGAAGTGGAGAAAATGGTCAATGATAAGCGCGGCGGCAAGAGCTATGTGTATACCGGCTGGATCGGCTGGCTGCCTTCACATCTCTTGATTTACAGCCAGGCCATGGAAAAGGCTGGAACGGTGGACGATCCTGATGCCATTATGAAGGCCATCCGCGGCGGCACCTTCGATTCCACCACAGGCAAATGGACCATGTCGGGCGCCAAGACTTACGGCTCGCCGGTGGTTTTCGGATGCCCGGGATGCATCTGCCAGATTCAGGGCGAGAAAGAAGTATACCTCTCTGAATCAGCCATGGCGCCGATTCCCTAACATATTGAATACAGGTTGAGTACAAGACAGGGAGACCCTGAATGCCTCCTCCCGGAATATGGATTGACGGACTGGTACAGAGCAGCATATACATCACCATGGCCTTCGGCATGGTGCTGGTCTTCAGCATACTGGGCATATTGAACTGGACACACGGCCAGTACTATATGCTGGGAGCCATCGCCGTCTACTACGGGGTGACGGCCATGGGCATTCCCTTTCCCTTCAGTATGATCTTATCAGGCGTCATCATCGCCGGGCTGGGGGTGGTGGTCAAGAAGGCGCTGATCGACCGCGTCAGCGGTGACCTGTATGTAGGGGCTCTGACGCTGGCGCTGATCTTTTTCTTCGAGGGGGCGGCCAGCATGCTGTTCGGCCTGCAGGACAAGGGGCTTACCCAGGTCTTGCCCGGTGTCCTGGAGGTAGGCGCCATCAGCATCAGCTACCAGAAGCTGGCCGTGGTGATCTTCACCCTGGTGGTAATGATCGCCATGTACCTGGTGCTCAACCGCACCAAGATAGGGCTGGCCATCAGGGCAGCCTCACAGGAGCCCAACGCAGCCAGCCTGTACGGTATCCGCGTCGACCGGGTATCACTGGTCGTCATGGGCATCGGCTGCGCGCTGGCGGCCTGGGCCGGCTGCATCATGGCGCCGGTCTATCCGGTCAATCCCTTCATCGGCCGCATCCCCATGATTTTCTCACTGCTGGCCATCGTTATCGGCGGGCTGGGTAGCCTGACGGGAGCTATTGTCGGTGGCATCATCCTGGGCTTCCTCAACAGTGTGATCGCTTACTACATTTCCTATTATTCCGAGGTCGTGCTTTTTGTGCTGGTAGTTCTCATCCTGCTGGTCAGGCCGCAGGGATTGTTCGGAGCTTCACTCAAATGAAAGGCCTTATGGACCGCCTGCGGCTGGTGGACTGGAGGAGCTGGGTGCCCAGGATCGTGGCAGCCGTGCCCGTTTTCTTCATCATCCTCATCCCGGCTTTCACGACCAACGAGGCCACGCTCTCCATGCTCATACTCACCGGCATCTGGGCCATTGCGGCCATGGGATTCTCCCTTATCCTGAGAACGGGCCAGTTCAGCCTGGGGCAGGCTGCCTTCATGGCCGTCGGCGCTTATGCCTCGGCCATACTCACGGTCAAGGTCGGCTTGCCTTTCTGGCCGAGCTTCATCTTGGCGGGGGTCATCTCAGGATTGATCGCCCTGCTGGTCGGGCTAATGGTGCTCAGGGTGGGCGGCATATATTTTTCCATCATCACGCTCTCACTGACCGAGATAATCAGGATCATTGCCCAGCAGTGGGAGGACGTGACCCGCGGCGCCAGGGGCCTGATTACCGCTCCGCCGCCGACCACTGACCTGGGCTTTTTCAGCATTAATTTTGCCGCCAGCTCGGTGCCCTACTATTACTTCATGCTGATACTGGTCACCCTAACCGGGCTGGTATTCTGGCAGATCGGACGCACGCGCCTGGGCGGCACCTTCTTCAGCATGGCAGCCAACCAGATACTGTCCGAGCACCAGGGCGTGCACCTAATGAAATATAGGGTGATAGCCTTCACACTGGCCGGCATATTCACCGGCTTGGCCGGCTCGTTATACGCCCATTACCTCACGGTTATAACGCCGTTGGTATTCGGCCTGTGGCAGTCCATACAGATCATGCTGATGAGCATTGTGGGCGGAATCGGCTCGCTGGTGGCCGGCCCTATTATCGGCGCTGTCCTGCTCTACGTGCTGGGCATTTACCTGTCCCGCCTGCCCGTATTCGGCATACAGCAGTTGCTCTTCGGCGCAGTCGTGGTGCTGGTGCTGGTCTTCCTGCCCAAGGGCACCGGAATAATCGACCTCTGGCCCAAGTTCTGGCGCAAGGTCTATCACGAGGTCGAAGAATACGAGATACCCGGAGAGGTCAAGCCGGACGAGGAATAAATTCAGGAAACAAGCGATATGTCATTTCTGGAGCTAAGAAACGTCACCAGGTCTTTCGGAAAGCTGGCCGCAGTCGATGATGTCAGCTTCAACGTGGAAAAGGGCGAGGTGCTGGGCATTGTGGGCCCCAACGGCTCGGGCAAAACCACACTGATTAATTTGATATCGGGTTACTACCGCCCCACACGGGGAAACATCTATTTCGAGGGCAAGAAAATATCCGGGCTGAGGCCCGATCAGATAGCCTCACTGGGCATAATCAGGACCTTCCAGTCCAACGTACTGTACGAGAAGGCCTCGGTCATAGAGAGCATGCTGATAAGCTCCAAGCTGCAGTACAAGACCAGCGATTGGATCGCCTTCCTTGAGACCAAAAAATACAAGGACGAGCACGAAAAAATAGTCGGCAAGGAGCTGGAGACGCTACAGCTCCTCGACCTTTTCAACGACACCTTCATGCCTGCCGCCGGGCTGTCGCACGGCTTCCAGAGGCTGCTGGGCATAGCGGTGGCGCTCTCCGGCAATCCACGCGTCCTGCTGCTGGATGAGCCGACCACCGGCATGAACTACCAGGAAGCCATGGCCGTAGTCGACAACATCAAGAAGATCAGCGAGCAGGGCGTCACCGTCATACTGATTGAGCACAACATGAAGGTCCTGCTGGACCTGGCCACACGGGTCATCGTGCTCAGCTTCGGCTGCAAGATAGCGGACGGCGAGCCGCACGACGTCATGAACAGGCAGGAGGTCATCGAGGCTTACCTGGGAACGGAGACGGTATAAGGCATGCTGGAACTGAAGAATGTCTGGGTCAGATACGGCAAGAATGTTGCCGTCCGGAAGCTGACGCTTACCGTCAACAAGGGTGATTTCGTCACCATCCTGGGCGCCAACGGCGCCGGCAAGTCGTCAACGCTCAACGCCATCAGCGGCATAGTCAAGGTCAAGAAAGGTGAAATATGGTTCAAGGGAGAGAAAATCAGCGGCCTCAAGCCCGGTACGATCGCCTCCAGGGGCATTATCCAGATACCCGAGGGCAGGAAGCTCTTCCCGCTGATGACGGTGGATGAACACCTGAAGATCGGCGCCTACCTGCTGAAAGACAGGCGGCTTATACAGAATCTGCGAGAGAAGGTGCTGGAGCTCTTTCCCATGTTGAAAGAAAAGCTGCATGCCAAGGGGCGTGAGCTCAGCGGCGGCCAGCAGCAGATGGTGGCCATCGCCCGCGGCCTGATGGCACAGCCTGAATACCTGATGCTGGACGAGCCCTCGCTCGGCCTTAGCCCGCTGATACGCCAGCAGCTGGCTGAAAAAATAAAGGAGATCAGCCGCGAAGGGGTGACCATAATACTGGTCGAGCAGAACGCACGCCTAGGACTCATGCTGGCCACTTACGGCTACGTACTGGAGAGCGGTGAGCTGATCCTTCAGGGCAAGACATCCGACCTGATGCAGGATGAAAATGTGAAAAGGGCCTACCTGGGTGTTTAGCATTGATAGCTAGATCGCAGGTTGGGCCTCAATAAATCAACAAGAGAACGAGATGAAAAACTATCCCTGGTTTAAGAGCTACGATCCGGGAGTGCCTCATTCCCTCAAACCATATCCAAACATCAGCGTGCTGGACGTGCTGGCGGACACGCTGAAGAAAAATCCCCGGCATCCCATCTGCATCTTCCAGGGTCGGGAGCTATCCTTCCAGGAGCTGGAGGAGCACAGCAATGCACTGGCGGCGGCCCTGCTGGCAAACGGTGTCAGGAAGGGCGACCGCGTCTGCACGCTTTTCCTCAACTCGCCGCAGTGCTTCATAGCCAACTTTGCCATCTGGAAGGCGGGGGCCATCGCCGTGCCCCTCAACCCCATGTACACGCCCTTCGAGCTGCAGCACGCCATCAAAACGGTCAGGCCGCAGGTGGTGATTGTTATCTCCATGTACTACGATACCGTTAAAAATATCCAGCCCGCCACCGGAGTACGCCTGGTAATAGTCACCGACCTGGACAGCTACACGCAATCGCCAGCCAGGCAGGAGGGTGGCTCCATCAAGCTCGAGGGTGAAGATATCTGGCTGAGCGACCTGATAAAAAAATACCGGAACTCATCATTCTCGCCGGCCAGGATAAACAAAAATGACACGGCCCTGATCCTCTTCAGCGGGGGAACGACGGGTGTCCCCAAGGGCGCCATGATAAGCCACCACTCCATAACGATCACCGGGATGCAGATGCAGGCCTGGTGGAAATCCCGGACGCATGAATGGCAGGACAGGATGCTGGGAAACCTGCCCATGTTTCACGCCTTCGGCTGCCTGGTGGCATACGGCTCGTACCTGTTGAACCACATGCCACAGGTGCTTATCTCAAACCCCCGCGATATAAAGAACGTGCTAACCACCATCAGGGAATACAATACCTCCAGCATCTCGGCCACGCCTACTATGCTGATCGCCATACTTAACTCGCCGGACAGGCGGCCGGATGACCTCAGGCACGTCAACCGCGTAAGCTCCGGGGCCGCCCCTCTAATGACGGAGACCAAGCTGCAGGTAGAGAAGATCATAAGCCCCGACGGTGTTGTAACCGAGGGATACGGCATGACCGAGACGGCCATCTGCGGGACGACCACTCCGGTCAGGGGAGTCTGGAAGCAGGGATCGGTCGGCTGTCCGCAGCCGGACGTGGTAATCCGCATAGTCGACATCGAAACCGGCACAAAAGAGCTTCCGGCCGGAGAGCACGGCGAGATACTGATCAAGGCGCCCAACCTGATGCAGGGGTTCTGGGAGAATCCCCAGGAGACGGCCGAGGTCATGAGGGAAGGATGGCTGCACAGCGGTGATATCGGCTACCTGGATGAGGACGGGTACCTGTTCATTACATCCCGGAAGAAGGACTTGATCAAATGCGGCGGCTTCCAGGTGTGGCCCAGGGATATCGAGGACGTCCTGATGATGCATCCGGCGGTGGCCGAGGCCTGCGCGGGCGGCATCCCCGACCCGCGCCAGGGCGAGGCAGTCAAAGCATGGATAGTCCTAAAAGAAGGCTGTGAAACCACGGCCGACGAGCTGCAGAGGTTCTGCCGCGAGCGGCTGACGGGCTACAAGGTGCCCAGGTTCTATGAGTTCCGCAGGGACCTGCCCAAGACCATGGTGGGCAAGGTCCTGCGCAGGATTTTACAGGATGAGGAGAAGGCCAGATAGGGAATTTCGATAAATTGGCGGGAATTACTAAAATTATGTTTAAAACTAGGTGAGGTGGAATTAATGGTTGATTATCCCTGGTTCAAGAGTTACGATCCCGGAGTCCCGCATTCGCTCATGCCCTACCCCGATATAACCGTGCTGGATGTGCTGGCCGAGGCTGATAAAAACAGGCCTGACAAGGCCTTATCAATCTACCAGGGCAGGGAGGTGTCCAACAGGGAGGTCGAGGAGCATAGCAATGCGCTGGCCCAGGCACTGATCGCCAGCGGCGTCAAGAAGGGCGACCGCGTTATCTGCCTGTTCCTCAACTGCCCGCAGAGCCATATAGCCTTCTTCGCCATCTGGAAGGCCGGCGGAATTGTGGTCCCTCTCAACCCGCTCTACACGCCCTTTGAGCTGGAGAGGGGCATCACCACAGTTGATGCCGAGGTGGCTATCATACACTCGACATGGTATCCGACCATCAAGGGCCTGCAGCCCAAAACCAGGCTGCGCACGATAATTGCCACCGACCTGGACTCCTATGCCGTCAAGCCGGTAAAGGAGGAGGGCGACTCGGTCAAGCTGGAGCAGGGAGACCTCTGGTGGGCCGACCTGCTGGATAAATACAAGGGGGCTTCCAGGCCGGATGTCAAAGTCACCAAAGAAGACACGGCGCTTATACTTTACTCGGGCGGCACGACAGGCGTGCCCAAGGGTGTTATGACCACGCACAACGCCATAATCATCACCGCCAATCAGCATCTGGCGTGGTACAGGCTGATGCTGGAGCAGGGCGACAGGGTGCTGGGAGTATTGCCGCTATTCCACGCCTTCGGCGTCTATGTTGCCTTCGGGTTTTGCCTGCTTTACCACAATCCGCAGGTGCTGATACTTAATCCACGCGATATCAAGAGCGTGGTAGACACCATCAGGGATTTTCAGATAGCCAGCATGGCTGCCACGCCTGCGCTCTATATAGCCATACTGAACTATGCCGGCCGCAAGCCGGACGACCTTCGCTCGCTCAAGCTAATGTCGTCTGGCGCCGCGCCTTTGCTGACTGAGACCAAGCAGGAGCTGGAAAAGCTCATCGACGGCATTGTCATCGAAGGCTTCGGTATGACCGAGACAGCCATTGCCGGCGCCAGCACACCCGTAAAAGGAAAATGGAAGCAGGGCTCGACGGGCCTTCCTCTGCCGGACGTCATCATGCGCATTGTGGACATAGAGACGGGCGAGAAGGACCTGCCGGCGGGAGAGCCGGGCGAGTTGATCATTAGTGCGCCCAACCTTATGCGGGGCTACTGGAACCGGCCGGAGGAGACGGCCGAATCCCTGCGCAACGGCTGGCTCTATACCGGCGATGTGGGCTACATGGATGAGGACGGCTACCTGTTCCTGACATCACGCAAGAAGGACCTGATCAAGGTGGGCGGCTTCCAGGTGTGGCCGCGAGAGGTTGAGGAGGTCATCGCCATGCACCCGGCTGTAGCAGAGGTAGCTGTAGCCGGCATACCCGACCCGAGGCAGGGCGAGGCGGTCAAGGCCTGGATCGTCTTGAAGAATGGAAGCAAGATAACGACAGACGAAATACACAATTTCACCCGTGAAAAGCTGACCGGCTACAAGGTGCCCAGGTTCTACGAGTTCCGCCAGGACCTGCCCAAGACGCTGGTCGGCAAGGTCCTGCGCAGGGTACTGCAGGAGGAGGAGGCTAAAAAATAGTTTCCTGATCTACCGGCGCCAGCCGTGAACATATAAACACTAAGCAAAGGAGAGACTTACAGTGGCAGTAAAATACTTTACTCAGGAATGGTTCGACGTCTACAAGGAGCTGATTAACGACAACAAGGCCTACGAGGAGTGCGCCAGGACCTGGGAGGGCGATTTCTACTTTGTCTGTGACGCCGGCGGGCCGGTCAAGGACCCCCTGATTGCCTACGTCGACCTCTTTCACGGCAAATGCAGGGCCGCCGAAGTGGTCGGCGACATGACCAAGCACAAGCCGGAATTTATCATGGCTGCCAACTACGCCATCTGGAAGCGCATCTGCCTCAAGCAGCTGGACTCCACACAGGCGCTGATCACCAAGCAGTCCAGGCTGACCGGCAACATGGCCAAGATCATGCGCTATACCAAGGCGGCCAACGAGCTGACCAACTGCACGCGCAAAATAGAGACGGAGTGGCTGGACTGAAAATTTGAGCTCGGGGTACTCCTATATGACTGCCTTGGAAGCCAACTCCATCCGGCTGTTGCAAAAATGATTGATTAGCCAAATAATGGAGTAAGGTAAATTGAGGAGGTGCTAGCAATGGCCAAGTTTTTCAGCCAGGAATGGTGTGACCTGTACAAAGAGGAGATCAACAAGAGCCCGGACTACGAGGAATCGGCTAAAACGTGGGAGGGGGACTTCTTTTTTATCATGACGGTAGGCGGCCCGGTCACGGAGGACGGCTACCTTTACATGGACCTTTTCCACGGCAAGTGCCGCTCCTGCGAGGTTGTGACCGACAAGACTAAATTCAAGCCGGCTTTTTTGATTTCCGCTCCTTACGGCGTCTGGAAAAAGATTGCTACCAAGCAGCTTGATTTCATCAAGGCACTGGTGACCAAGCAGGCCTCGCTCAAGGGTGACATGGCCAAGATCATGCGCTACGTCAAAGCCTCCAACGAGCTGGTCAACTGCGTTCTTAGGGTGCCCACAGATTGGTTTGACTGACGCCCGGGCGGATATTATATATCCCGCCAGCTGTGTAATGGCCTGTCTTAAAAACCAGGGCGGCAGCTAATGCAATCGGTAAATTGAGGAGGTGTGCTCATAATGGCCAAATTTTTCAGCCAGGAATGGTGTGATCTTTACAAAAATGAGATAAATAGTAGCGTTGATTATGAGAAATCGGCCAAAACCTGGGAGGGCGATTTCTTTTTTATCATGGAGCCGGGAGGCCCGGTGACCTCGGACGGCTATCTCTACATGGACCTCTACCACGGCAAATGCCGCTCGTGCGATATTATTACGGACCCCAGCAAATACAAACCGGCCTTTGTTATCAGCGCTCCCTACTATTCCTGGAAAAAAATTGCCACCAAGCAGCTCGATTTCATCAAGGCCCTGGTCACCCGCAAGGCCAAGCTCAAGGGCGATATGGGCAAGGTCATGCGCTATGTCCAGGCCTCCACCGAACTGGTCAACTGCGTGCTCAGGGTACAGACCGAGTGGTTGGACTGATTGATCTCAAACCAAGGCATAAATTATTAATTTAAAAGGGGGTAGGCATGTGGAACTTTTCTAGTCCGTTAGTTGTCTATGGTGATAATGCTCTGGATTACCTGGCGCAGGTGCGGGGCACCAGGGCCTTTATCGTAACTGATAAAAACATCGTCAAGCTGGGGCTGACCAAGCCGGTCACCGACCAGCTGGACGCCATCAACATCAAGTGGGAAATATTCGACGAGGTCGAGCCGGAGCCGTCGCTGGCCACCATCAACAAGGGCAAGGTGGCGGTGGGCAAGTTCCAACCGGACTGGGTCATAGGCCTGGGAGGGGGCTCCTGCATGGATGCCGCCAAGGCCATTATCTGCCTGCTGGTGCGCCCCGACCTGGAACCGGATGCCGTTTCCGTGCTGGAGACCTTCAACTTCAGGGACAAGGCCAGGCTGATGTGCATACCCACCACCAGCGGCACAGGATCGGAGGCCACCTGGGCCATAGTGCTGACCGACCCCAGCGATAACCGCAAGCTGGGCCTGGGCACTACCGAGACCATGCCCGACGTGGCCATACTCGATCCTGTCATGGTCATGGGACTGCCACCGGAGATCACGGCTTTCACCGGCATGGATGTGATTACACACGCCATCGAGGGATACACCTCTACCTGGGGCACCAGTATGACCAATGGGCCCGGCCTGATAGCCACCAGGGCCACGCTGGAGTATCTTCCTAAAGCATACAAGGATGGCAAGGATGTCGACGCGCGCAAGGAGATGATGATAGCCGCCACGCTGGCCGGCATGTCCTTCGGCAACTCTATGGCCGGGCTGGCCCACAGCACGGGCCACGCCTTCGGCGCTGTCTATCACGTTCCGCATGGCCGCTGCGTCGGCCTTTTCCTGCCCTCGACCATGGAATACCTTATGAACGAGTCGGAGGACACCACGGCCAAGTACGCCGAGATGGCCCGTTACTGCCGCCTGGCCACCGGCTCGGACAAGGACTGCGCCACGGCGCTGGTCGCCGCCGTGCGCAAGCTGGCCAAGGAGATAGGAGAGCCACTTTCTGTAAAGGACCTTAAAATAGACAAGGCCAAGTACGACGAGTCCATTCCCGGCCTGATAGACAGGGCGCTCAACGAGGTCATGACCATGACCGTGACACGCATACCCGGCACCGAGGACCTGGAGAAGATTTTCAACTACGCCTATACCGGCAAGAGCATAGATTTTTAAAGATACAGCTGTTGCAGCTTTACACAGGAGGGTACCATGAACGGTTATCATGGCAAGATACTTGTTGCTGACCTGACCAAGGGGAAACTGGCGGACGAGCCGCTCAACGAAAAATATGCACAGGACTTTATCGGCAGCACGGGCCTGGCGGCCCGTTATCTCTTCGACCTTGTGGATGAGAAAACCGACCCGCTGGGCCCGGACAATGTGCTGATCATCATGCCGGGCGCCTTCAACGGCACCAGCGGGCCCAGCGTCAGCCGCTGGGGAGGGGCGACCAGGTCCCCCTATACCGGCCACTACGGTGATGCCAACGGCAGCGGCTGGTTCGGCGCAGAGCTGAAGAACGCCGGCTATGACGGCGTGATACTCAAGGGTATCTCGCCCAAGCCCGTTTATATTTATATCAAGGACGGCTCCGCCGAGATAAAGGACGCCGCCCATCTCTGGGGCATGGACACCTACCAGACGCAGGCCGCCATCAAGAAGGAGTTCGATGACAACCGTACGCAGATCGCCTGCATCGGCCCCGCTTCTGAAAACGGCGTGCTCTACGGCAACATCATGACCGAGTACGGCCACTGCCTGGGCAGGGCCGGGCTGGGCTGCGTCATGGGCTCCAAGAAGGTCAAGGCCATCGTGGCACGCGGCAAGATGCAGCGGCCCATGGCCGACCCCGAGAAGTTCAAGGAGGCCGCCAAGGCCGCCATGACCGAGGTCAAGGAAGGCTTCTTCTCCATGATCATGCACGAGACCGGCACGGCCGGCTGGGTGGACTCCGCCATAGTCTACGGCGACGGCCCCACCAATTACTACACTGCGCCCACGCTGCCCGAGTCCACCAAGATCAGTGGACCCGAGCAGCTTGAGAAATTCCAGACGACCACCACCGCCTGCTACAGCTGCCCCATACGCTGCCGCAAGATGCTGCAGATCAAGGAGGGGCCTTACACGTACGAGCACGTCGAGGGTCCCGAATACGAGACGCTGATGGCCTGGGGCGCCATGATGGGACTGGACCTGGACATGTCGACGGCCTGCTATTTCAATGAAATGGTCAACGGCTACGGCTTCGATTCCATCAGCAGCGGCGCCAGCGCCGGCTACGCCTTCTATCTGTTCGAACAGGGCGTCATAACCGAGAAGGACACGGGCGGGCTCAAGCTCACCTGGGGCAACATAGAAGCCGCCAAGGAGCTGGTCAAGCTCATCGGAAAGAATGAGGGCTTCGGCAAGGTCCTGGTCGGCGGCACCAGGCGCATGGCCCAGAAGTACGGCAGGCCCATCGGAGAGGCTGTGCAGTGCAAGGGGCTGGAGTTCCCCATGCACGATCCGCGTGCCTACCACTCCATGGCGCTGGTTTATACCACCGCGCCGCGCGGCGCCGACCATAACAAGAGCGGCGCCTATAATATCGACGGCGGCACCGGGCATCCCGACCTGGATTTCCCCATCACCGACCGCTGGGAGAACGACAAGGCCTATATGGTGGAGAGGAGCCAGAACTGGGTGGCCGTGTGCGATTCACTGGGCATCTGCCACTGGGCGCTCACGCCCGTGGCCATGACCTGCGATATGTTCAACACCATGACCGGCCGCAACGTCGACCTCAACGATCTGCTCAAGATAGGCGAGCGCGTCTTCCAACTGCAGCGGGCGCTCTCCTGCAAGCTGGGCATCTCCGCCAAAGACGATGTCATGCCGGAGCTGGCCATGAGGCCCATAGCGGGAGGAGGCCAGGAAGGGCACGTGCCCGATATCGATAAGATGCTGCCTGAATATTACCAGCTGAGGGACTGGAACAAGTCCACCGGCAAGCCTTCCAGGGCCCGGCTGGAAAGCCTGGGCATGCCGGAGGTCGCCGCAGCCATTAAAGCGGAATAGGCGTCAGCCATGCCGGAGATCAACATCAATTTCATCGGCCCCTGGAGGGTCTTCCTGGGAACCAAGTCCGTGACGGCCAACGTCAAGGGCATTGACGAGGCCAGGGACTACGTGGAATCCAACTACGGGCCGGTATACGAGAAGAAGCTGAAATCAATGGGCGCTTTCAGGAAGCAGTCCATCTGGGACAACAGCAACATTCTGCTCAACGGCACCAACATAGCAACCCTGGAGAAGGTCTCTCTCAAAAAGGGCGATAAGCTCGACGTCATACCCAAGGTGGCAGGCGGATAGTTCAGTAACCTATGGCCGCAGCACGCTCTAAGGCAAAGCTTGTTAAGGGGCTGAGCAAATCAGCGCCTGTCCCCGCTGGAAAAGCCGCGCAGGTGATCGACATTAAGGCTGTGCGTGCGCTGGCTGCACAGGCCGCCATGTCGCCGCTCCAGGCCGAGATCTACTGCCTGGAGAACGGCGTGGTTCCCGCACGCTACCTGCGCAACATCGGCACGGTCGGCATCAAAGGCCAGATAAAGTTGCTCAGCTCAACCGTGGCGGTCTGCGGCGTGGGCGGGCTGGGCGGTACTATCGTAGAGCTGCTGGCCAGGCAGGGAGTTGGCCGCCTCATCATCATCGATAAGGGCAGGTTCGTGGAAAACAACCTCAACCGCCAGATAATGGCCACAGAGGCCGACCTGCGCCGCAGCAAGGTGAAGGTGGCCGCGCAGCACGTGAAGAAGATAAACTCCGCAATATCGGTCACGGCCGTGAACAGGACCATTGACCGGCGCAACGCCGGCACTCTGCTCAAGGGCGCTGACCTTGTGATAGATGCGCTGGACAGCTTCGCCACCAGGCGTATCGTGGCCGATGCCTGTCGTAAGCTGAAAATACCCTTCATCCACGGCGCCATAGCCGGGCTGTGCGGCCAGCTCGCCACCGTTTTCCCGGGAGATAAAGGCTTTGAGTCCATATGTGGAAGCCCGGCCGGAAGCGACTGCGGCTTGGAGTCAGTGACGGGCAACCCGCCGGCCACACCCGCCGTCATCGCCGCCTGGCAGGTGCAGGAGGCCGTCAAGATAATCACCGGCACCGGCAAGCCCCTGCGCAACCGCCTCATTTTCATTGACTTCTCGGAAGACACGTTCCGGGAGATCGATCTTTAACCGGCGAAATACCGCTCAGCCGCAGCAATTCAACTCTACCTTTACTTTCGTCCTGATAATGAATTAAGATTAAAGGCTGATTAGCCAATCAACCTATTTCTCCTCAAGAGGTGCAAAATGAGCGACGCCGCCGCAACGCCAGCCAAGACCGAGCAGAAGAGGGCCATTAACCGCCTTAAGAGCATGTACCCGCTGCGCAACCTGGTTGCGCAAGACTACATGGATACGCTCCAGGCCAGCAACGAGGGCAAGCCCACGGTATGGGCCATGCTCAACTACTGGGAGGGAGACCTGCCCCTTAAGGCCATGGGCCTCAACATCGTCTATCCCGAGAACTATTCCACACTGCTGGCTTCTACAGGCAGCGCCGAGCCCTTCCTGGATGCCTCCGATTCGGACGGCTATCCCACGCACATGTGCGGCTACGGCCGCAGCACCATCGGCTACTCCTACCGCATGATGAAGGAGATGGGCGGCAAGATACCGCCCGAGGCGCCGGCCGGCGGCATGGCCAGGCCCACGCTGCTGCTGGGCTCCGGCATTATCTGCGACGCCCGCTTCAAGTGGTTTCAGGCGCTGGGCCGTTACTTCGATGCGCCGGAATGGTGCCTGGAGATGCCCATGATGGGCACCTTCGAGGGCACCGAGCCCGACCTTGAGGGCTACCAGGTCAAGTTCCTGGTCAAGGAGCTGCAGGACTTCATAGCCTTCCTGGAGAAATTGCTGGGCAAGAAGATGGACTGGGCCAGGCTGGAGGAGCTGATAGACCTGGCCGTCAGCATACACGAGACCACCTATCAAATCAGCGAGCTGCGCAAGGCCATTCCCGGCCCCATGCACAGCCTGGATTTCTGGAGCAGCATGCCGCCCTCGCTTTTCTTTGCCGGCGACATGGCCACCGCGCTCAAGTTCTACCAGGACATGCTGGCCGAGGTCAAGGAGCGTGTGGCCAATAAGGTTGCCGGCATCAATACGGCTGAGAAGTACAGAATCGTCTTCGCCGAGCTTCCGCCCTGGCACAGCCTCAGGTTTTTTGACACCCTGGCCGAGCGCGGCTGGAACTTTGTCTTCGAGAGCTGGGGCTACCACGCCCCCAGGCCGCCCGACCTGAGCAAGGTCAGTGACCCGCTGGAGAAGCTGGCCCGCCTCTCACGCAACTTTATTTTCAATATACACCCGACTGCCAAGGCCGACGGCGTGGCCAACCCGCTGGTGGAGACATTCCTGCAAATAGCACGTGAATACAAGGCCGACGGCTACTTCATGCATCCTCTCATCTCCTGCCGCGCCGCCAGCGCCGGGCTGAGGACGTCGCAGAACTTCCTGCTTAACAGGCTCAACGTCCCTTCGCTCTGGGTGGAGGGAGACATCATAGACAAGCGCGTCTTCAATCCCCAGGAGACGCTGGCCAGGGCCGAGGCCTTCGAGCAGACCATGGAGCACTATCGTAAGGTGCGCAAGGCCAACGGGCTGGACTGGTAATTAAAACAAAAAGCTGGAGTAAAAGATGGTAACAGCAGTAACGAAAGGCCTTTCCCTGGCAAAGGAAGTCTATCAGGATAGGGGCAAGCGCGTGCGCGAGCTGCGCAAGGCCGGTAAAAAAATCATCGGCTACGTGTGCCTTTATCCACCGGTTGAGATAATCACCGCCATGGGGCTTATACCCTTCCGCGTCTTCGGCGACATGAACGAGACCATCACGGCCGCCGACCAGGTATCCACCACGGTCGTCTGCCCCTTTTTGCGCAGCATCATCGACCTGGGCATCAAGGGCAAATTTAACTTCCTGGACGGCATCGTGGGGGCGCATACCTGCGACATTGGCGCCGGACTGATCATCCAGTGGCGAGACTACGTCAAGGACGCCGCCTTCACCCATCTTATTGATGTCCCGCACACCGACCATGCGGCTTCGGTCGACTACTTCAGCGGCCAACTCAATTCCTTCAAGCGCCACCTGGAGGAGTTCACCGGACAGAAGCTGACCGACGATAAGCTGGCCAAGGCGGTGGAGCAGCACAACAGGCAGCGACAGCTGGTGCGCCAGCTTTACGACCTGCGCAAGCCCGATCCGCCGCTGCTCAGCTCCAGCGAGAACCTCGAGGTGCTGGTTGCGCTCTTTAGCCTGCCCGTGGACGAGGGCAATGAGCTGCTGGAAAACGTGATCGAAGAGGTCAAAAACTGCGTCAATAAGCAGGTGTCTAAAAAGGCGCGTCTGCTGGTCTGGGGCCCGGTCTTCGACAACACCTCGCTTTACGAGCTGATCGAGAGCGCCGGCGCCAGTGTGGTGGTGGACGATACCTGCGTCGGCACCAGAGCCTTCTGGGCGGACGTCAGGCCGCCTTACGACCTGCAAAGCCTGGCGCAGCGCTACCTGGTGGACATCAAGTGCCCGCGCACCTACCGCCAATCCGAGCCGGCCGAGACCGCCAGGAGCTACGATAAAGACCTTGAGAGCAGGTTCAACTATATCCGCAAGGCCGTTACAGACTGGAAGGTGAACGGCGCCATATTGCAGAGCGTCAAGTACTGCGATACGCATGGCTACGAGGTGCCCAACCTGCGCCATTACCTGGATACGCTGGGCATACCCAGCCTGTATATTGAGCATGACTACAGCGAAAGGTCGCTGGCGCCCATCAAGACCAGGGTGGAAGCCTTCGTGGAGACCCTGGGCTGAGTCAGGCGGCGGCCCGCATGAATAACCTGGCTTCGCAGCTCCACTTCGCCGGCATCGACATAGGTTCCACCATGTCCAAGGCTGTCATCGTGGACGCGGAAAGCGCCATGAAGGCCTACGTTGTGGGCCCTACCGGCGCCGAGCACCGCCGTCGCGCCAATAAGGTCATGGAGGACGTGCTGGCCAGGGCCGACCTCAAGATCGAGGACATCGCCTACATCGTCTCCACAGGATACGGCCGCGTCAACGTGCCCTTCGCCGACAAGCAGATCACCGAGCTCACCTGCCACGCCCGCGGCGTGGCCTCCCTGTTTCCTGACGTCAGGACCGCCATCGATATCGGCGGGCAGGACGCCAAGGTGCTCAAGATAAAGAACGGCAGGCTGACGGACTTCCTGACCAACGACAAGTGCGCCGCCGGCACGGGCCGCTTCCTGGAGGTGGCCGCCGAGACGCTGGGGCTGGAGCTGAACGAGATGGGGCGCATCTCCATGCAGACGGACACTCCGGTCAAGATCAACAGCCTGTGCACCATCTTCGCACAGCAGGAGATTATCTCCCGCCTCTCCGAGGGACAGCCGCTGCCCGATATTCTGGCGGGCGTCTATATAGCCATCGCCACCCGTGTGGTCAAGCTGGCGCGCCAGCTCAAGGTGGAGACTCCGGTGGTATTCACAGGGGGAGTGGCCAAGAACGCCGGCATGGTTAAGGCCATGGAGACCGTGCTGGGCATGAAGTTGCTGGTGCCGCAGGAGCCGCTCATCACCGGAGCGCTGGGCGCAGCCATACTGGCGCGCGACCAGGCCTACCAGCTTGTCCAGAGGGGCGAGTACGACAGCCACCGCGAGAAAAAGCTTAGCGAAGCCTATATTGAGTTCACGGAGAAGGGGAGTTGAGCGGCTATTACCTTGGAATAGATATCGGCTCGGCCGGCAGCAAGGCCGTCATAGTGGACGGCGCTAAGATATCCGGCTGGGCGGTCATACCCTCCGGCACCAACTATGCCACGGCCGCGGCCACGGTCAGGGCCAGGGCGCTGGAACAGGCCGGCCTGAAGGAGGGGGATATCAAGGCAACTGCGGCTACGGGGACGGGCGGCAGGAACGCCGGGGCCGACAGCTACCATGGCGTCATACTCTGCGACGCCCGCGGCGTTAACACCCTTTTCCCCACCGCCAGGACGGTCATAGACATCGGCGGCCAGGGCAGCCAGGTCATCACGCTGGACGAGGCCGGAAAGGTGGTCAACTTCAGCATTTCGGAGATCTGCGCCACCGGCAGCGCCAGGCTGCTGCAGGTGCTGGCCCGCATACTGGGAATAAAGATGGAGGAGATAGGCCCGCTCTCCCTTAAAGCGACACGGCCCTCCAATTTTTCCACCTCCTGCAGCGTGTTCCTTGAGACCGAGGTCATCACGCGCATCTCGCAGGGGGATAAGCCGGAGGACATACTGGCCGGCATCCACCGCTCCATCGCCGAGAAGGTGGTCGCTATGGCGCGCGGCCTCACGCTTCAGCCGGACGTGGTCATCATCGGCGGCGGCGCCATGGACGGCGGTCTGGTCCAGGCCATAGAAGAGAAGCTGGATATAAAATCGCTGCTTCCCGAGAACCCGCGTATCATCGCCGCGCTCGGCGCGGCCGTCATCGCCCGAGAAACCTGATCACGTCATTGCGAGGAGCGCAGCGACGTGGCAATCTCCCGGCATTTTCAACGTCATTGCGAGGAGCGCAGCGACGTGGCAATCTCCCTAATGCCTCTTAGGAATCTCCCGTCTTGCCCCACCTGTATCCGCTCAGCGCCAGCAGTGCCAGCGCCGGCGAATAGAATATCCAGACCACATAGGTGACCAGCGACCTGGCTATGGTGGTGGTCGGCAGCGACATGTTCAGCCCGACGAAGAGGTCGTCCGTGAAGAAGAAGGTTATGCCGATGGCGATCAGCCAGGCGTTCAGCGGCGGGAAATAGCCAATCCGTACTGCCGCCCAGGCCGTCCATAATGAGACGCAGACCAGCAGGCCGTAGACAATTATGAAATACAGCAGGTAGCTTCCCTGCAGCAGCGGTATCAGCACCAGGCTCACGTACAGCACCAGGATAACCGCTATGATGGCGCCTGTTACCGCGTCCCATAATACTCTGCGTTTGCGGTCGCCGCTTTTATTGTACTGGCGGAATCCCTGCCCGTTGCGCAGTATGAGAAACACCTGTGCCGCTATGAAAAGAGCGATCCCGACGTACGGTGTGGGAAATATTACCAGGCAGATATCGCCAGCAATAATCAGCGAAAAGATGATGACCACTTTCCTGGTATCGACGCGATTCAGGCCGTCCTTGCCGATCATCCAGGCCAGCACGGCGCACATGAAGCAGAAGAGCACCTTGGTTGCCCTGGAATAAGGCAGCTCGGGCGCGGCCGGGTTGTCCATGTTAAAGAAATGCTGGGTCCAGTCCAGGGTGATGAAACTGCCATAAAGTATGCACAGGAACCCCAGTATGGCCAGGATGGTTATCTTCTTCTTGTGGCTCAAAATCCTGCCTCCTCGTTTATACTACGGATACCGCACTAATCTACCATACAGGTTGTTGGATCACAATATGTTGAAAAACAGAAAACTCCAAGCTCCAACTAACTAAGTTAAGGCAAAGAAAATTGGAATTTGGTTTTTGGAAATTGGGATTTAAAATAGCAGGCGTTGAAGAGGGACGCCCAGTCTCTCTTGCTTCCTTATGTCATTGCGAGCCCCGATTAAATCGGGGCGCGGCAATCTCATGGCGTTGCGCAGGGTGAGGGTGACTTTAGTACTACGTAAAATGGTATCAACAGGTGATTGTAAATCCGTTCTTGCCGGGTATAATGACAGATGGCTACCTGGCTCAGGCAGGTATTACTTCCGTTACAACTCTGGAGGAGGAGGCGGAGGGAGTATGTCTTCTGCAGCGGTAAAGGCACTCAAAAAATTCCACGGCTGCCAAAAAGGTGGCACAGGTACGGAGGTCCTCATCATACTGCTTATATTTGCTATCGTGGGCGTCGTGTTCAACTATGTATTCCTGGGCGCGGGATTGACACCTTCTGAAACCGGTAAAGTTACCTCTCAGGCTATCATAAGCGCCGGTAAAAACAACTTGAAGTCTTCCGCTTACGTTGGCAGCTACGACCTCTCGGGCAGCGAGAATACGACTCCGGGCCGGTCCGGGTCCAGATAACCCTACACCTGTATGGCTATTCCGTGGTCATTTCTGTCTGTGAGTATTTCGAAGGCAGCGCGGTGGGCGGTGGTCAAAATCTCTGACGAACCCTTCCTGGTTCCCTGCCTGTAGGTAAGCCGCAGACTGCAGGAGGCGAGCTTGGTATTCAGGCAGTGCTTATTTCCGCCAGGCGGATTGTAGTAGTTCAGGCCCACGAATTTTTCCTTCTCGGCCCAAATCCTGCCTGCCATGCCGACCCGGTCGTCCTCCGAGCCGAACACCCAGTCAAAGTAGATGAAACGCCCGTGCGCAAAAATTGTCTGAGACAGGTCGTTGAGTGCGAACTCCTCTCCTTTATGCCTCAGGACCATGGGCGTCATGGCCGGCGTCCACATCGGGCCGATTTTCACCCTGGCCGTGGCCAGCTCAAGGAAGGTATCCGGGCTGTTGTCAAAGCCGGCCACCTGGCCCCAGGCGTAAAGGTCGGTGTGCTTGGAGCCCCAGTTGTGGTTCTGGCTGCCCGTCCAGCCCTCAATCTTGATGTCGCGACCGTCGACCTTCAAGCTCCCGCTAAAGCGGGCCAGCGGCAGAGGAACGCAGCTCTTGGCCTTGGGAAATGAGGCGGAATACATGCTAAGTGGCAGCAGGAACAAGGGCCTAGATTCTCCGCCATACTCCAGGTTCCATGAAATCTGGTGTCCGCCTGCGGAGGCGGCGCCGATCAATTTGACTGTGTTCAAAATGGCTTCTTCTACCTTTACGTCCAGGCCTGAGCGGCTGAAGCAGCATTGAGCGAAGGGGACCTCTTTTTTAACGGCGGTGTTGATATTGTTCTCACCATCGAAATAGACCGCCCACAGCTCGCCAACGGCCTTTTCCGGGTTGCCCTGCGGGCTGAATATGGTGTAGCGGATCCAAAAGGCCAGCGGCTTTGAGGGGTGGTTGGCGCGCAGGAAATAGCTCTCGTAGTGGCCCTTCTTCTGGCCCGGCAGATAGACGGCGTTATTGGCACTTGTCAGCCAGTCGGTTTTCGTTTTCTTCATCCCTGATACCTCCGCCCTATTATATGACATCGGGGCAGGCCTTGAAGAGGGACATTGCCCCCGGCCATTGCGAGGCACGAAGCGCCGTGGCAATCTCCCGGCATTGGGTCAGCCCTTAACCTATCGCTCAAAGGATTGCTTCGCCCCGATCCTATCGTGGCTCGCAATGGCAGCGGATGATGATGCGGTATAATTAACCGTTATGATTCCCAGCTTCGTTGGATCGGTCGTCCGTTTCGAGGGCAAGAAATTTCTCAGGTTCAGCGGCGATGTCGACCTGTCACGGCTGGCCGGCCAGGCGCTTGAGCGCGGGGACCGCGTCTCCCTCTACATACACATCCCCTTCTGCCGCACGCTCTGTCCCTTCTGCTGCTTCAACCGCTACCTCTTCAGGGAGGACCAGGCACGCAGCTACTTCAAGGACCTGGGCAGGGAGCTGGACATGTACTCCGGGCTGGGCTTCAAGTTCAACGACTTCTACTTCGGCGGCGGCACGCCCACCGTATTGATGGACGAGCTGGCTGATTTCATCGGCCATCTCAGGTCGAAATTCCAGGTCAAACGCATCTCACTGGAGACCACGCCCCGCGAGCTCGCGCCGGAAACCGTAGAGGAACTCCGGCAGCTTGGAATAAACCGCCTTTCCATCGGCGTGCAGAGCTTCGATAACACGCTGCTCAAGGCCATGGGCCGCACGCTCTTCAAAGGCGAGGACTCTATCCAGGCGCTCAGGCTGGCGCAGGGCAAGTTCGAAACGGTCAACGTCGACCTGATGTTCAACTTCCCCACGCAAACGCTGGAGCAGTTCAGCTCTGACGTCAGGATATTCAAAGACCTGGGCACGGACCAGGCCACCTTCTACCCGCTCATGCCCTCACCCCACAAGCTGGACTTCCTGGAGAAACGCTTCAACCGCGTGGACACGTCCAGGGAGAGGAAATTCTACAATATCATACTGCGCGACGTGCTGGACGCAGGCTACCGGGCCTCCACGGCCTGGTGCTTCTCACGCGGTGACCGCATGATCGACGAGTACATCATCGACTACGACGACTATATCGGCATCGGCGCCGGCTCGGTCGGCTTCCTGGGCGGCGATTTCCTGGTCAACTCCTTCTCGCTGGACGGCTACCACCGCCTGATTGAGGATGGTAAACTGCCCGTGGTGCGCATGCGCCAGCTATCAGCGCGTGAGCACTACCGCTACTACATGCTCACACGGCTTTTCGGCATGCGCCTGGACAGGTCTGCCTTCCATGAACGCTTTGGCGCCGGCATCTATAGCAGGCTGTGGCCCGAGCTGCTTTTCTTCCACGCCGCCGGGATAATAAAACAGGAGCACGGCGTCATCACGGTCAGGCGCTCCGGCATGTACCCGGTGGGAACGATGATGAAGGAGTTCTTCGCCTCGCTCAACACCCTGCGGGAGTATTGCATCGAGAGCGGTATCTGAACGCGCCCGTAGCATATAGATTTCATCTCATGTAGGCGTTGGTATTAAATGAATGTCGTTTTTTGTTTCCAGTTTCCACTCCGCCCTGTTATTTGTATGAAGGACAATGCTACGGCTCCCATCGCCGATCTCAATAGGAACCTGGCCCTTATTCGTTATGATGAGAGCGCTGGCAGTTGCCGGAATACCTACCATCTTAAGCACCAGGTGGCGAAATGATGGAAGGTTGACCGTATCCATCGTACCGGCAATCCCGCGTTCGAAAACGGGCCCCTGTGTCGACCACAAAGAATATTGGATGTTAATACCCTTGCTGGTTGGAGTGATATCAACCGGAATGAAGTTCCAATTTGCGGATTCGCTGCTCCATTTTGCGTTGCCTCCAAGTGCACATACCGTGCCATTTATAATGCTGGCAATATGATCACTGCGTGGAAAACACATTGGATACGTGCTGCCGTATAAATTTGTAGCCGGATTGAACACGAAAATGTCGTTGCGTTCAAAACCTCCCCAGTCACGTGTACCGCCCGTAATCCATATTTCGTCGTTCACTGTCACCGCCGCAGCCGAAGTCCTAGGATCGGGCATTTGTGCGCTTTTAGTCCAGCTATCAGATGAGACGTCATAAATAAAACAGCTTTTCTGGTGAAACGACTTCCAATCTATGCCTCCGAAAACGTAGAGCCTGCCTTTATAGATGGCGCCGGCCGCGTGCGAGACAGCTTCAGGCATTGGTGCGGCTGCCCGCCAGACCCCCGACCCCATGTCCAGAATCAGTGTACGGTTCTCTCTCTTGTCTGAAAACCCGCCCGCAACTATCAGCCGGTTGTTGACCACTCCTCCTGCTGCCCACCCAAGCGGATAGGGCAATGTTGACCCGGGTGACCAGGACAGGGAGTTTATGTCGTATATCTCAACGCTGGCAAGCTTTTCAGAGGCCTCCGGCAAGGCATAGGAAACGCCGCCAGCAGCCAGAATATGACTACCAAAAGCAGCGGCAACGAAGCCATAGCGTGGTACACGCATGGGCGCCACCATCATTACTGGACTTCTGCTGACATTGACTGCTGGAGATTTAAATCGCTGACCTGCCTTGCCCTTGGCGCTGCCGATCAGGAAGATGGAACCCTGGCATTCCACAGCCGATCCCCGCCATTGCGCGGGCAGGGGAATTGTATACGGTTTCCAGACTGCAACCGGCCACCAGTTCGAGGCGTCTTTTATGGCATCAGCCATTTTATTCCGCGCGTTATCTAATAGACCTTGGACATCAGTTCATTGGCCTTTTTTAAACTGAGCTTATGCAGGTCTTCAGGCTTGACCAGCCCTTCCTTGATCAGCCTGGTATAGTACGGCGTGAACACGAACATCAGCTTGTCGCTCACATCCAGGTTTATGGATATCTGCTTGGGCCCGTCCGTGAATTGGGGCCAGATCGTCTTGGGATAGCCGCCCGCCATCTGGTCGGCAGAGTTATCCCACATATAGACATCCGTGATGAAGGGGCTGACGGTTGAGATGATGGTAGCCGTGGGATCGGTGACCGTAACAAACTGCAGCCAGCCCAGCCAGCATCCGGTGATATATTTAGTCTCGCCAGGTGCAACTCTAAAATCCCGGCCCAGGTTGGGTATTTCCTTGTCCGCCCATATCCTTATCCAGAAACGTCCCGAGTCATTTCGCACATTGATCGACGGCCACTGGCTGGCCACGAAACGCGGATCGAGCTCCCTGGCTGCAAAATCCTCCTTGCTCAACCGTTCCGGCGAAAACATGACGCTGAACCGCGTTTTGCAGGCCTCGCACAGCAAGGATACGTCTACTGCCGTCTTTTCCCTCTTATCATCCAGTACAACGTTCTCATCCCAACCTAGAACAAAGGCTTTTTCCGCAAATATATCGTTCAGGCTTAGAAAGTCCACCGAGACGGGCGAATCACATTGACAGCAATGAGCCTCATAGGTCTTAGGTGCCCAGTTCATTTTCTCCTCCTCCAATATTATTGATGGGCTGCAACTGGTTGCTGAAAACATCGTGACCGCTAAGTAAACGCCATGATCATCCACCTCCTGCATCCTTTCAGCCATCGTCTCCGTAATGATTATAAGATTATCCTGGCAATTCTATCATATGAGTACCGGCTGTCAAGGTATGCCGGGCGGCATAGCCGTCGAGCGCGCGCTTGACAAAACCGGGCGCCTGCAACTAGATTAACCATAAGAAAGACGCACAAACCGTTGCTGCGCGCCCGGGAAGAAAAATGCCGCTCAAGCTGAAGGCCAAAAAGGAGGAGGCACGTGATGAACTGCGCCTTCTCAACGCGGCCGATAAAGACCTTACCGCTCTGATGGCGCTCAGGGATACGCTGGTTGAGGTGGGCAGGCTGGTGGCCAGGCATAACAGCCTGGTAGCTGAAAACGAAGGCCTGAAGACAGAACGCGGGCGCAGCAAGAGAAATGGGATCGTCAATGCAGCCAGGGCCCTTAAACTAAAGCTTGTGCCGGCGGGCCAATGTTTTATCCTGGCCCAGCTGCAGGACGAGACGGATTACCCCTTTCTGAAAAATGAGCTGCGCAGGCTGCTGCACATCGCCTCCGCCCTGAAGTCGCAATACGGGGAGATACTGCATACGGTGATGAGGAACTCCCGCACAAAGCTTACCGTCTCTTCATCCCAGCTGGACTACTTTGCCGAGGCCATCGTAAAGGCGGGGCAGGTCATTCACAACAGGGAGCAGTCCCTCAGCGCCAGCTAGTAACTGAACTACGCCAGCATATATCCGAAGGCTTTCTTGCTGATTATCCTCGCCGGCCTGGCAGGCTCGGGCTCCACCTTTTCACGCAGCCGGTGCACGAGCTGGTCTATGGTGGCGTCTGAGATGGCTGCGGGATCGTGGCTCTCGGGCCAGACGGCCTGTATTATCTCGTCGCGAGAGCAGATGTTGCTGGCGTTGCTGTAAAGGAAAAGCATCAGGTCGTACTCCTTCCTGGAAAGCTTCTGCAGCTTGCCGTCCACCCAGACCTCTTTCTTTCTCTCATCAATTTTCAGCCAGCCCAGACGGGGCCTGGCAGGCGACGCCTTTCTGCGGTCGATTATATTGGTCGTCTCAGACTCCTTGAAGACCAGGACGACACGCGCTGAATCACCCTCCAGACCCAGCCCTATCCTGCTGTTGTGTTTGAGCAGGTAAAGGTTGCCCGGAATTATGCGGTCGTCGTCCAGCATGGTGCCGTTGGTGCTGTTCAGGTCCCGCAGCATGTACTTCTGGTCCCTGAGCAGTATCTCCAGGTGCTTGCGTGAGACCACCTCGTCGTTCAGGTCGATATCGGGCTCGAACTGCGTGCTGCGGCGGCCGACCACAGTGCTGTCCTTACTCAGCGTAAATATCTTGCCTGCGTCTTCTACGCCCCCGCTTTTGACCACCAGAAAGGCCAATCTTCGCCTCCGAACGAGAACTTAACAATCATGCGTTATAATATATCCGGGCAATTGTCAGATTTATATTAGGTATTCGTCAGATAGGTGTCAAGCAACTGCCTATCTGGCCGGGTTAAACTTTCGTACAAACAATGGATGAGAAAAACGGCAAGGTGGCCTGCCCGTCCTGCCAGGCCCTGAACGAGGATGGCAGGTTCTTCTGCTATACCTGCGGTCATTACCTGGCAGACGATGAAGGCCTGCCCGAACAGGCCACCCGGCTGCATGAGAAAGCCTCACAGGCCGCGCCCCCCGCTAAAGTCCTGTTGCCGGGCGGCAGGGAGATGGCGCTCAACGGCAAACCTACCTTCATACAGCGCGACGATTTCGACAGCACCATGCCCCGCGACCTGTTGATGTGCATCTCCAGGCAGCACCTGCTGATCACCTACAAGAACGGCTCTTATTTCGTGGAGGACCACGGCAAGGCCGGGCAGGGAAGCACCAACCACACGCGGCTCAACGGTGAGGACATCTACAGGAAAGGCAAACAGCCGCTCAAGGACGGCGACAAGATAGAACTGGCCCACCAGCCGGAGCTGACAGTAACCTTTAAAATGACGGGCGAGGATGCCGGGGGAAAATGAAAAACCACCTTGAGACGGGCTGTGCCTGGGACACCGGCCTGCTGCGTAAATTCAACGAGGACAGTATCTTCTGCGCCTCGTTCGATCTGAAGACACATAACGGCGTTATGTCCGCCGGCCTGTTCGCGGTGGCGGACGGCATGGGCGGCCACAATGCCGGCGAGGTGGCCAGCGACCTGGCCATCAGGACCTTTCATTCGGAGGTAATTTCCGGGCTGCTGGACCTGCCAGCCACTCCACCCATGGAAATACTGGCTGAGGCCTTTAAAATGGCCAACAGCGCCGTTTTTTACGCTGCCGGCGACCGGTCCCTGCAGGGCATGGGCACCACACTGACGGCTGCCCTGGTGCTAAACCAGGACATGTACCTGGCGCACATAGGTGACTCCCGCTGTTACATCATCAACTCTCGCGAGACGCTGCACGTCAGCAGCGACCATTCCGTGGTCCAGCAGCTTGTGGACGAGGGTGTAATCACGCCGGAAGAGGCGCGCAGCCACCCCCGCCGCAACGAGATAACGCGCGTGCTGGGCTATTCGGCCGATGCGCAGCCTGACCTCTTGCAGGTCAAGCTTTATGCGGGGGACAATATCCTGCTCTGCTCGGACGGCCTGTGCGGCGTGCTGGAAGACAGCAAAATTGCACGGACAGTCCTTGAATCCGCAGACCCGCAGCAGGCCTGCGCCGAGCTGACGGCGCAGGCCAACCTGGCCGGAGGCCCGGACAATATTTCAGTCATTATCGTAAGGCCTGGCAACCTGCCGTCCTGGCAGGCCATGATCGCAGCCCAGACCAGCGTGAGGAAAGCATGATTATGATGCCGGATACCAACATAATCATCGTGGTCATAGTCGTGATCTGCACGGCCATACCGGTGACCGTGGCGCTGGTGGAATACGCCAAGAACCGCCGGGCCAGGTCCGGCCCCCGGAGCGTGCCGCAGCTCAGGCGCCCCAACGTGAAGCTGGGCAAGAACACCTTCATGGTCAACGGGCGCTACGAGGTTAAATCGCAGGCCTTCAAGCAAGGCGGCATGGCCACCATCTGGCTGGGCGTTGAGCGCAAGACAAGCCGTCCTTGCATCATCAAAACGCCGCGCCGCGGCACGAACATGGACAACGTCTACCTGGACAAGCTGATGCTCGAGGCAGGCTACCTCAAGCGCCTCAACCACCCGGGCATCGTCAGATACATGGATGATTTCTTCTACAGCGGCGAGTTCCACCTGGTCATGGAATATTTGAAAGGCGAGACGCTGATGGCCTCTTCACCCAGGTCATCACCTGGAGAGCAGAAGGTCATAGACTGGGCTGGCCAGCTGCTGGACGCGCTGGCCTATATCAACGCCGTCGGCATCATCCACAGGGACGTCAATCCCAAGAACATCATGCTGTGCGACGACGGCTCGGTCAAGCTGATTGATTTCGGCACGGCCAAGAGCCTGTATGAATCGGACGAAGACAAGGCCAGCACCGATCCCTTCACTCAGATTGCCAACCGTGGCTTCGATATACCCGAGCTTTTCCTGGGAGGGGACAGCGACGGCCGCAGCGACCTGTGCGGGCTGGCTCAGACCTGCATTTACCTCCTGACGCTCAGGCAGCCCAACGAGATCTGCCAGAGCCTGTTCAAGTCCAGCTGGCCGCGCACTTACGACGAGGCTGAAGACCTGGCGGTGTATCTTATCTCCAAGGGCGTCAGCAGGCGCACGGCGCGCTGCCTGGCGCAGGCCGTGCATTACTACCCTGGCAGTCGCTTTTCCGATGCCCGCGCCATGCAGGCTGCGCTGACAGCTACCGGCGTCCCGGCGCCGAAGCCTGCCATGGAGGCGGCGGGAAAATGAAGACCGGGCTGCTCCTGACAACCCTTGTCCTGGCAGTGCTGGCTTTTACTGCCGGCTCTGCTTCGATAGTGCAAGCCATGGGCGCGCCCGATAATAACCTGATAACCGAAACGCCCGCCAGCGACAACGCCACGCCCATACTTCCCACCGTGAACTACGTATGGCAGGGGTCTTCACAGCAGCCCGCCGGCACATCCCCTTCCGTCACGGCGGAGTTCCGGGCAGAATCCGCCTCCGGCGGCAGCCAGGTGACCGGCAACGAGAACTGGTACTTTGATATAGATATAAACATGCCGGGCTGGCTCTATATCGCTGAATACTATCCGGACCCCTCCGGCCTGCAGGCCAGGTGGATCGCCTACAAATGGCAGCTCGAGCAGAGCGGAGTGTGGAGGCTGGGGCCCTTCACACCGGCCGCAAGTGAGCCCGACGGCCGCCATGCCTACAGGGTGTGGTTCTTCAGCGACGGCCGCTGGGCGGCTGACACGGGCGTCGTCATATACTGGACCTATGCCAGGGGCGCGGCGCCGGTTCAGCAGCCGGCTTCGCCGGTAACTCCCCGGACACCCACCACCACCGAAAACATCTCCCAGTTCTTCACCAACCCCATCGTGCTGCTGCTCGGGCCCTCGGTCATCGTGGTCATAGTTCTGGTCAGCATACGCCTGGCCAGACGGCAACGCAGGGAAAAGCTGCCCAAGCCTGCCGCAGCCGAAGAGCAAGAACCTCCACCCCTTGAGAGCATCGTAGAAGAAATGCCGGCTCCCGCAGCCCCGACGATCGCCAGGGCTGTCCTCTTATTGCCCAACGGCATGAAAATTAAGATGTATGGTGAGAGCCTCAAGCTGGGGCGGGCCGACCTTGCCAGGGCGCTCAGCCTGGACGAACTGGTCTTGATATCACGTCAGCACCTGGAAGTGACCTGCAGCGATGACAGGTGCCAGGTCGAGGACACTGGCAGTGACAACGGCACCAGGCTGAACGGCGAGGAGATCAGGGAAAAGGGCCCGCAGGAGCTGAAGGAAGGGGATATCATAGAGCCGGCCGGTGTGGTGAAAATAAAGTTCCAGGTCCCCTGATCAGCCTGTCATTGCGAGCCCCATGAGATCGGGGCGAAGCAATCCTTTTATCGAAAGCTCAGGCCCAGTAGCCCTGCCGCTTTCTTCGAATGTAGATGACGCCCAGCACCAGTGCGGTGAGAACCAGCGCCGAGCTGACGAACAGAACTATGTTTGAATCTATGTAGTCAGCCACCGTAAAGCTGCCCGCCGCCACACCCCCGACATACACCGCATAAGTGCCCGGCTGGCTGCGGTTGACCGTGAACGTCACCGGGCTGGAGCTTCCTCCGGCCAGCGTCACGCCCCGGCTGGCCTCTTCCTGCCCGTCAATATATACCTTTATCAGACTGGCGCCGTTGGCCGAGCCCTTATTTACAACTACGGCAGTTACCGTTACGGGTGTCCCCGGCTCAACCGCTGACGCCGACAGCGCCGCACTCTGCACCACGATATTGGACAGCCTGACCGGCGCCTGGCCGCTCGGCATGTAGCTGGAGGATGAAGACTGTACTTGGCCGCTGGCAGGCACAGCCAGCCCTCCCGGGTCGACTATGACGCCGTTGACTGTATGATCGGCATCACCCGGCCCCCCGTCCGCGAGAGTAAGAACCATGGTGTGACTGTCGACCATCGTCACCATCGATGTGATATCCGTCCACCCACCATTTCCATCGCATTTGAAGTAGCTGGCGTTGGACGGCATGGGGGCGGGCAGTCCGATCGTGACCTGCACCGTCGAGCCGGGCTGTATACCCGCTATCCTGAACGAGAACATGCCAAAGGGGAAGGCAAACCCGGGCCTGCCGCCGGAGCAAGTATCAGGCGAGACGGATGCCAGGGCTGAAAAGCCGCCGGCGCTGACCGAGAAGGTCAGGTCGCCCTGGCCGTTGGCTGAAGATGCAGTTCCCGAGCTGCCCAGCACCAGCTCATAGGCGCCGACATCACAGGCAGCCCCCCAGGGCCGGGTGACCCCGCGCTGGTCAGTGCCAAATATAAAGGGATAAATGATGATCGTTGGAGAACCTCTATCAAAGGCCGGGCTGTCCGCCGTGATGGCGTGTGTATCGGTGGGCCCGCCGTTATTCCTGAGCGCCCCGAGCCTGGGATCAGTATTCACCTGCGAGGTAGGGTCGGTGAAGTGGCAGGAGTTCTCGCTGTCTATATTGTATTCTTCGTCCAGAAAAGAAGTATCCCAATCCAGGTAGATGGCGTTATTCGTCCCCGTTTCTGAAGCCCGGTTATAGGCAACGATGGTATTGATAATCATCCAGCCGGCGTAATCGCTGGCTATCCCGCCGCCCTCCTGGGCCGGGTCACCTATAGCCAGGTTAAAGGCCAGCGTCACGTTCATCAGCCACACCTCGGCGTCAATGGCGCAAATGCCGCCGCCAGCCTCGCCCAGCGGAAGAAGCTGATTGCCGCTTATGGTGGAACCGATTATTAATGCCAGTGCCTCGTAAACAAGTACTCCCCCGCCGACATCTCCCGCGCTGTTACGTGCAATCAGGCACCTGCCTACTATCAACCAGCTTTCCTCACTATAGATGCCGCCGGCCACTTCACCCACGTTATCCACCACTGCGCAATCAAGCATCCCCAAATAAATATCCTGGCCATTTGCAACACCGCCCGCCCAGTAACCGTTGCCGTTGCGGATGGTGAATCCCTGGATCAATATCGTGGTGCAGCACGCGGTGATGTCCACAGCCGTCCCGGCATGGCCGGCGTCGATGATAGTATCCCGCGCCCCGTCGCCCATCATCCAAATCCCGACGTCAATGGTAAGACACTCGTTATACGTGCCGGCAGCCACATAGACATAGCCGCCATCCTCCACTGCATTTATGCCGGCCTGTATGGTCTTCTTGGGACCCACGCCACCCGGCCCCACGCTGGGCGAGTCGCCAGTATAGGCGTCATTGCCGGTGGCGGCATTGACATAGGTCACAGGGTAAAACACGGCGCCCACCCTGCGCGGGCTGGCGCCGGGAGTCCTGCTCTGCAGCTGGGAATGCATTGTGGAGAGCACCGACTGAAAAGCTCCCTGCAGCGAGCCGCCGGGCGGGATGGACATGAGCGTCCTGCTAGTATTATCGGCGGGGAAGCGCTCAGGCACGTGCGAGCTCAAGTCAACTGCAGCACTCGCTGGTTGAGGGAATAGCAGGAACGGGGAAGCAGACAGTAATACCATCAGGGCAAGAAGGATATGAATTACCCGGCTGACCGCTTTTGTTATAACTGCCACTGCTTCATTTCTCCGCCGGGCCAAAAGTGCCACTTTACTACTAGCGGAAAAGCATAACAGATTCACTATATCGTTGTAAATATGTCCTTCTGCCTGAGACTAAAAAGCCTTTTTTGTCAGAAAACTGTCAGATACCTGTCAGGCTGGGGTCAAGCATCACATCCCACAGCCGCCTATACTTATCTCGACAAGCAAATATCGTTGGAGTTAACACTGACTATGAAAAAGATTATTTTACCGCTGATCGCCCTCAGCTTGACGTTTTTCTCTCTTGCGGCAATCGTTCCGCCGGTCCAGGCCCAGTCTTCCCCTCCTCAGAGCCCTGACGAGGCGTGGCAGCCGCCGCTGGAAGGCGGCGAGAACATAGCCCCTTCGGTCGGGGTCGAGGCCTACAGCCAGACCTGGCCCGGCCTGCAGATGGCGCCCCCTTCACCCGTCGCGCCGGGCCTGGACAGCTCCATCATCAATGCCTACCTGGTGAACAGCCGTGGCCAGATATTGAACAACCTTTTTGCCAACGACCTGGTCTATCTAGTGATCTCCTTCAACGGACCGGGCTATTTTTACCTCTGGGAGTACTACCCTTCGGGCAGTTCCCTCTATGGGCACTGGCTGTGCTACCGTTGGTACCGTCCTTACGCCGGCATCTGGAGGATCGGCCCCTTTGCGCCGCAGTCCGGGGACCCTATGGGCCGCTATGTCTGGAAGATGTGGTTACTGTCTAACTACTCCTGGTCGACCCGCACCCTCAGCTTCGATTACGTCAGGGGCTATTACCCTCCCGATATACCAAGAACGATACCACCCACCTACTATCCCCCCGTGATCAACTCGTTCAGCACGAACATGCCTTCCATTGAGCTCGGCCAGACTGCTACCCTGACCTGGACGACCAGCAATGCCAGCACGGTTAGCATTTCACCGGGCGTGGGCACAGTGGCGGCCTCAGGCTCGACTACTGTATCCCCCACAGCCAGCACGTCGTACACGCTGACCGCCACCGGTAATACCGGCAGCCCCGTATCGTCATCCCTGACCGTCACCGTCATGCCGCGCATACCGCCCACCCTTAGCATCGACCGCCCCACCATACAGAGGGGAGATTCCGCCACGCTCTCCTGGAGCGCCCCGGCGGCCACGCAGGTCTATATCAGCGGCGTGGGCAACTCCGGCCCGATGGGCACCGCCGTGGTCACGCCGGAGCAGACCGCGACTTACTCGCTGACCGCCAGCTATATCGACGGGACGACCCTGACGGCATCAGCCACGCTCAACGTTGAGCAGCCGCCATACCTGCTCTACGGCTTAATAGCGCTGCTGGCGCTGGCCGTGGTGGTAATCATCGTCCTGGCCGTCAGGAGGCCGGCCAGGGTCCTGCAGCCGCAGCAGGCTGGAAGCAGGGCAGCTACCAAGCCGGCTGAAGCGACCGCCCCGGCCGCAGTCACCGAGCCTTCTGAAGCTACCACACCGGCCGGCACCACTCCGGTCACCACCAACCTGCTGGAGGCTTCAGCCGCCAGACTGGTGCTGCCGGACGGCGGCGAGCTGCTGCTGGCAGGCAATGAACGCCCACTCGGCCGCAGGGACTTCAACAAGCTGCTGAAACCCGATACAGCCTCGTACATATCTCGCCAGCATATCAAGATCTGGCATGAGGACGGCTCATATTACATAGAGGACGCCGGCAGCACCAACGGCACCACGCTCAATGGCAGCGAGATCAAGGGCACCGGCAGGCACGCTCTGGCTGACGGTGACGCCGTCGAGCTGGCAGGTAAGCTGGCTATTACTTTCAGACAATAATCACTTATCATTAAGGAGGTGATAATGAATAAAATAACGACTTTATCAGTACTGGGAGCACTCGTGCTCCTGTTTTCCGCGCTGTCGGCCCTGCCGTCTCCGGTCATGGCCACGGCCGGAAATAGTTTTGAAAAGGGGGTAACCGGCTATTATGACGGCGAGCCTTCTCCGCCCCCTCCGCTGGGCACAACGTTGCCGCCCGGCCCCCTGTCATCCGACCCGCTGGCCGGTCAGACCACCACCGACACCGGCACTCAGACAACGGTACCACCGCCCACACCAACCGCACCGGCAGCAACTCCTCCCCTTATTTCAACACCTGAGTATCCCATGGGGCTCGATCCGGCACTTGGGGTTCAGTTTCCTGGCCAGCTGGCTGCCGGGGGATCGTCCACTGCAGGGACGACGCCGCCCCAGACAGAGGCACCTCCATACACGCCACCCCCGTCTGATCCTGCGGACCTTGGCCATCATCCTCCCGGACCGCCGGGACCCCATCCGCCGGGACCGGGGCCCACGCCACCCTACCATTATCCCTACTCTTATCCCTATTACTATCCCTACTACTATTACTACAACTATCCTTACGGCTACTCGACATATCCCTGGGGTCAGTACCCTTACTACTGGCGCTGGTCCACGTTCGTAACACCCTCCTACCGTGTACCGACATATGTGGAGCCGATAGTGTATTCCCCGGTGATCAGCGCGTTTACTTCCAACCCTAACTACGTGCAACCCGGGCAGTCGACAGTCCTGTCCTGGAATATCAGCAACAGCCCGAGCAGTATCACCATCTACCCGTCGGTCGGGTCGGTTCCCGCTTCGGGCGTATATACGGTAACGCCGGGCAGCACCACCACTTATACGCTGACCGCCAGCAACAGCGGCGGCAGTGTGACTGCCAGCACGACTGTTACTGTAGCTCCGCCCATCACGTCCTACTACGCGCCTACCACTGTTGCGCCAACTGCTGCCCCTGTGGCAGTGTTGACGACAACCGATACCGGCAGCCTGGCTAATCCCTGGCTGCTGCCGGCGGTACTGATAGGACTGCTGGCCCTGGCAGCGATAGTCATCGTGCTCCTGGTTACGAGGAAGCCCTCGATGGCGGCGGCGGGAACGCATGCCGGCTACCTGGCCACTAATTCCGTAACAACTCCCGCCACCGATTCGGCCCACACCACGCCGGTTGCCTCCGGCGTCCGCGCCAGGCTGATGGCATCCGGCGGCGGCGAGGTCGGGCTGACCGGCGGCTTCAGGTCGCTGGGCAGGAACGACTTCCGCTCCATGTTGACCGCAGGTAAG